>ENA-OQLB01000009-OQLB01000009.1-human-gut-metagenome-genome-assembly--contig:-NODE-9-length-119971-cov-19.876940_pt1 | contig 119971 bp, 164 predicted proteins | sample MGYA00242656_ERZ504813 | MGnify/ENA primary metagenome ERZ504813 (study PRJEB26092, sample SAMD00036388) | human gut metagenome | host: Homo sapiens | study: EMG produced TPA metagenomics assembly of... | reverse complement strand
GGGGCGAGTGCCTTGACCGCCGGGCACGTGCGACGCCCGCCGCCTGCCGGTTGACCTCCTTGAGCTGTTTGAGGTCGGCGCCGGCCTTGCGCATCGTGGCCACGAACCGTTTCTGGCCGACCACGTACAACGCCTTGTCGGCCATCACGCGCTGGCCGTGGCCGTGTAGGCGCTGGCCTTCACGTTGGTGGCCGAGAACTCGAAGTCCTTCTTGTTGCGGGTCTTCACGTCGCCGCCGAACGCGATGGGCGCGATGGTCACGGTCATGTCCAGTTGGAGGGAGCCCTTGTTGTTCGGTATGAACTTGGCGGTCTTCCGCTCTCCGGCGTGGTTCAGACACCACACCTGCGCGCCCTCCATGCTGTAGTCCTCGCCGATGCTGCCCGACAGCTTCCAGGTGGAGGTGAGCTCCCCGCCTTCCTCGTGCCCATCAAGGTAGGTGTCGGGGTCCTCGCTGGAATTGTCGGGGGCGAGCTCCACGCTCGTGCAGTCCACGTCGAGCCTGCGCTGGTCGTCGGCGGCACCGATGACCAGGCTTCCCGGTCCCAGGGTGCGAATCTTGTCTGCCATGGTTGTTTCCTTTCGTGTTAGATGGCGTTCAAAGTGACTTCGTATGCGGCGAGCGTGCCCGCGTCGGCGAGGTTGAAGCCTGAGGCGGTGGCGCTGCGCAGGGGCAGGTTCTCCTGGTGCATGAGTTCGAGCACCTGCATGATGAGGGGGATGGCCTTCTGCTGGGTGGTGGGGGTGCCGGCCGTGACCATGAGCTTGATGGTGATTTCCGGCGGGTAGGGGTGCCATCCCTCCCATGTGAAATCAGGTGGTTCTATCCAGATGCTGGCCTTGCCCGGTGAGGGTTTGACCAGCGTGGGATCGTCGGTCACCTGTGTGACGATGCCGCCGAGCCCCGTGAGCTTTTCGGTCAGTTCGGCGACCGTGTTGTCGTAGTCGCTCATGACACCCCCATGCCGGCGGGTATGCCGGCGGCGCGCAGTTTCGGCCATGCGCTGCGCATCGGGTCGGTGCTGATTCTGAACGGTTCCACGCCGTCCACGGTCAGGCCGACGATGCCGTTGCGCGCGTCCTTCGCCTGCCATAGATCGAGGGAGATGCCAAGCACCACGTCATCGAGCAGTGGTTGGGCCAGTGTGTAGCCGGCGATGTGTGGGGCGAGGTATGCGCGCGCGGTCTTCAGCATGTCCGATAGCGTGGGCCTGTCGTCATCGTCCATGGTCCCGGCGAGATAGGCCAGTCTGCTGGTGAGCGGGTCCTGTTCGGTGTCGCTCATGGTCAGGCGGCGGCGAACTTGACGGGCAGGATGCCCTGCTTGAACGTGGTGCCGAACGCGGCGTAGCCGTAGACGCTGAACTGGCGGGTCAGGTTGATGATGTTGTCGGCCTGGAGCTGGAACGGGGAGCCGTTGGACTCCCACATGGTCACGGCGCTCTTGTCCATGAACACCACGGTGCCGTTCGGCGCGCCATCGAGCATACGCACGTCCTGGCGGAGCAGTCGGCCGCTGATTGATGCCGGGTCGAGCGAGCCGAGCGTGTCCGAGCCTTGGCCGGAGACGTCCAGGAAACGGTTGCCCTCGTCGGTCAGGTGCGCGATGGCCTTGAACACGTCCGGGCTCACGCCGATGTAGTCCAGGGTTGCGTTCACGTCGTCGAACTTGGCCGATGCGTCGATGATGAGATCGATCCAGTCGTTGGGCTTCAGAGCATCGGCGGTCTTTCCCACGGCCAGTTTGTCCGTGTCGCCAATGGCTTCGATGGAACCGTAGAGCGCGGTTCGGGCCGCGTTCTCGGTGGCGCGGGCGTAGGCCGCGGTCAGGCAACGCATCTCGAAGCTCACGTCCCCCACGGGCATGCGTTCGATGCGCTGGCGGCTCAGGTCGCCGTAGCCGCCGTATGTGTCGATGACGGCGGATTCGTCGCCGAACGTGACCTTGCCGAAGGGCAGCGAGTCGCCTTCCTTCGCCTGCTTGGCGACGGTGTGCGTGTCGGATTTGAGCACGAGATAGCTCATGCTCATTCCCTCCGCCGGCAGGGCTGATGGGTGAGCAGCGTGGCGATCTTGCGTTTCTGCTCCAGAATGCGGATGCGGTCGGCGATCCAGGTGGGTTGCGGGTCGGCGTCCGCCACTACGGAACCGGTGTAGTCACGGGACAACAGCGCATTGTAGGCTTCCCGAGCCGCTTCGGCCTTGCCGGTGTCGTCGGACACCAGCGCTTGAGCAGTTCGCCCTGGCTGTGGTATTCGCCCAGCGGCGACGTGCCGCGCTGCTGATTGAGACGGCTGGTCAGCGTGGTCTCGATGCCGCGCAGAATCTCGGCCTGTTCGTCCTGGCGGTTGGTGAGCTTGGCCAGGGCTTCGGTCCATTTCTCGGCCTGTTCGGTCATTGGGGTTTCCTCCTGATTGTTGTTGCGATGGTTGGTGAGTTTCGCGTTTTCATAGGCCGGCCAGCTCACGAGGCTGGTCTCCAAGAGCCGGACCTTCCTGCGATGGGTCACGCCGTCCTTGTCCTTCCGGTCCTCGATGGGAACGAAGCCCACACTGAGCGAATCAAGGGCCCCCTCGTCCAGCAGGGCCACGGCGTCGCGCCCCTGCTGGGTGTCCGCGATGCGCGCGGTGATGTGCAGGCCGTCCTCGCGGTTCTCGCCGGATGTGATGGAGCCGATAAGGGTGTCGTGCTGGTAGTAGAGCTTCGCGGAGTCGAGCCCCTCGAAGACGGTGTCGGGGTCGAAGGTCTCGCGTTCGCCCCACACGTCGATGACGTCGCCGAACGGCACGGCCACGCCCTCGATGGTGCGCCCGTCACCGTCGTCCTCGGAGCGGGCGAGCATTCGCCCCTTGAATCCGATTTCATGCTTCATCGGTGTTTGTTCCTTCCTGTGAGCCTCCGAGCGGGGGCATGTTCTCCCTTGAGCGGGCTTCGTCCACGGTCATCACGCCGGCCTCGATAGCGATCTTGTAGGTCTCCATGCGGGTTTTCGTGTCCGAACGGCGGAACGAGTCCCAGCCGAAATCGATGGTCTGGCCGCGTGGTATCACCATGCTCAGCGCGTCCTTCATCGGCTGCACGTAGGCGTTGAGGGTGAAGTCAGCGAACTGGCTCCATTCCTGTTCCACGTTGCTGTAGGTCAGGCTCGAACCGGATTCGGCGAGCATGAGCTTGGGCGGGATGCCGAACAGTCGGGAAAGCAGGGTGGTGTCGAATTTCTGGGTTTCCAGATACTGCATGTCGGACGGGCTGAGCAGCAACGGCGTGTAGGTCATGCCCCCGCCGATGACCTTGACGCCCTTCATGTTCTTCTCGAACCGTTGCTTGGTGTTGGTGGCGATTTCGTCGTTGATCATCTTGTCCGTGGAGAGGATGCCGGACGGCTGGGCGGTTCGTCGAACACATGGCCTTCGCATCCCTCGCGTCCATGGCACCGTTGATTTCCGCACGGCCGGCCTCCACGGGTCCCAGTCCATGCAGTCTGCCGGGAATGCTCACGAACGGCAGGTGAAGGATATCTTCATCGCGGTAGACGTTGCCCATGTACCCGTATTGCTTCCACGGTTCGCGGGGTCGCCGCTCAGGTCCGTGATGCTCACCAACGAGGCGGGCAGCACGCGCAGACCTTTCACGGTGCCGTCCAGGCCTCTCAATTTCAGCCAGAACGCCTCGCCCCGCACCACCATGTCGCCCACGGTCAGACGGACGAACTCGCTGCGATGACGGTTGGGGTCGGGGCGGGAGATTATCGGCAGTTGGGGCACGATCTCCACGCCATCGCGCAACTGACGAAGGGGCAGCCCCGCGATGCTGGTCTCCAGAATCTGGACGGCGCGAAACACGGTGCTGTAGTGCAGCACGTCGCGGTCGGCCGGGGTACGGGCCGGCGGGGTCGTCAGCGGGCCTTCCGGTCCGGTGGCCGCGCGGTAGGCCGGTGCCATCCGGTTGAGCAGGCGTTCCACGAGATTCATGGCCCCAACCATGCACCGGCGCGGCCGGTTCTGTCCATGACGATGCGGCATCCAGCGGCATTGGGCGGCATCCAGCGGCATGTCGTCAGAAGACCTGGATATCGTCGGCCTCCCATTCGCAGGTGCATGTATCCCCAGTAGGCCATCGTCATGGCCTCCAACGCGCTCACGTCGCCGGCCGAACGGTTCCACAGCCATGCGTCGCCGCTCTTGCGTTTCGTGGCCCTGCACACCTGCTCGTCGGCCAGCCTGTCCGAGGCGTGCGTGAGATTATGTTGCTCCAACGCGCTTACGAACGATTGCGGGGCCGTCACCGCATCTGCCGCCCTCATGTCCGACAGCCGGTAGACGCGCTCGAACGTGTGCGGGTCATGGGCATTGGCGAGCACATCGGCCAAGGCGGCGGAGGGGCCGCGCGGGTCGATGCATACCGGTGCCCTGTAGTCGTTTTGGAGGGCCAGCAGTCTCGCGGGCGATTCGCCGGTGCCCGGCAGGTCGTCAACGATCTGCACGAGCGGCGGCAGTCCCCCGCCAACGCCGATGCAGGCGGCTATCACCGTGTGGGTCGCGTCCAGGGGCACGCCCACGCCGAAGCACACGCGCATCCCATGCTCCGGCGTGACCGGCTCGTCCATGGTGTCGGCCCACAGCAGGGAGTCGATGGCCCTGTCTGTGCTGCCGGCGTCGCGGATGTTGCCGAACGCCCTCGCCCAACCCTCCGCGTCGTCGTCGAACTGACGGCGGAACCCGGCCAATTGGTCGAAATCGAACAAATAACCGGCCCCCGGGTGATATCGCCATATGGTTTCGAGATCCTCCGGGTCGCATCGAACGGTATGCCGAAATCAAAGAACGCGGTACGGTCGGGGATATCGCCGGCCCTCAGCCTGTCCAGGCGGTCGTTGAAATACTCGCTGCTGGCGTTGCCCTCCGTGCTCGTCCACCATATCTGCGGTCTCACGCCGGTGAGCTTCAGGCGCGTGGTGGTCGTGGGGATGAAACCGTCCTTGAGGTTCTTCGCCTGTTGTTTTGACAGGCTCCATACCTCGTCCACGTTGATCAGGTCGCCTGCACGCCGTGGCCGGCCGCCTCGGTCGCGCGCCCGGCCTCAGCTGGCTGCCGTTCTTGAACTCCAAGGCCATGCTGCCGTTGCTCAGGCGGGGTGGTTTGGCGAGTTTCCGCAGTCTCGATTTGCGCCATGATTTGACGAAATCGCGAAACTGGTCGTTGGCGTCCTTGCCGGTCTGGGCGAGATACCAGGTCTTGCGGTCCGGCCCCCACAACGAGTTGCGCACGTCGTAGCTTTTGGTGATGGTGGTCTTGCCCGCCTGTCGTTGGACGGTGAGCACGAGTTCGTCGTACCAGTAGGTGCCGGTGGACGGGTCGATCTCGCTGATGACATCGATGACCTGGCGTTGCCACGGGATGAGTGGCTTGCCCAGCAGTTCGCTGAACCTGGCCACGAGAGCGCCGTCGGTGGCGCGTTCCTGGTTACGCGCGGTCGCGTGGCGCGGTTGCAAGGATGGCGGCTGGTCGTGGTTCATCGCGCCGCCTTGCCCAGCAGTTCGGTGATTTCGGGGTCGTCGTCCATCGTGTCGTACATGCCCTCGAGCTGTTGGATATAGCCCAGAAGACTGGTCATGTTGCGGCTTATCTCGCGGCCGCGCGCGTTCTGCACGTCGATGTTGCGGGCGATGCTCAGCATCGATGAATAGATGAAGTCGGCCATCGGGTTCTCGGCCTTGCCGTCCCGGTACTCCTTGATGAACTCCCGTGTGGCCTTTTCCTGCGGTCCTTCGATCAGTCCCGCGTTCTCCAAGCCCTCGAAACCTGTCATGAGAAATTGCTCCAATCACAGTAATGGTGTATATTCCCTGTTTGAAGCATTTTCATAGCCTGATTTTGGGGTGCCGTCCCTATTTTCGGGCTTTTTTATTGTTTTGTGGGGAACCAAAAACGGTGGGCGCGGGGTGTTCCTTCGCTTCGCTTCTCAAAAAAAACGACGGTCACCATGCCGGCCGCGCCGGTTGCGAGCCGATCGGGCCGCATCGGGTCCGTTGGCGAGCCCGAGGCCGCGAGCCTTGACCTGCGAGCCTTGAGCCTCGCATCGATGCCGGTCTGAGTGATGCCCTGCCGGTACCACTGGAGCACGCCGGCCTGCAACCGTTTACCAACGTCCATGCCTCGCGCCCTGAGCCTGTCCATCACCTCCTGCTTGCCGGGGTCGCAGACCGTGATGTCATAGTCCAGGGCGATCCACTCGTCCAGCAGCCGAGGGCTTCGCGGCGTGAAGGCAGGGTCTTCACCAGCCACAGCTCCACCGGTTCCGTGACACGCACCATGTGCCGGTAGGCCCCGTACCATGCCCCCGATGCCATACGCCTCACCCATTCCACGGTGACGTGCTCGCGTCCGAGCCCGGCATCATGGCCTTGGCCAGTGCGTCGAAGTCCAGCACCACGGCCCCCGGTTGCCGGTGCATGTCAACATACGTTGATTACCGCCAGCCGGAGGCCGATGACCGCGTGGATAAGCGCGCCATACCCGTTAAGCGTCCGGTCGCCCCGAAGCGAGTTGCAGTGCTTGCACGCGCGGCGAAGGTTCGCCGGCACGGTGGGCCCGCCCGCGATATGCGGCACGATGTGGTCCGTGGTGTCGCTGTGGTTCGTGCAGCCGGGCATCCCCAGCCAGCAGTCGTTGCCCCACCGCTCGATGACCTCGGCCGAGACGGCTGGCGGCACACGTTGCCTATCCCTTCTGCCCGGCATGGCGCCACCTTTCCACCTCGGCGCTCTCGTACCGGACCAGCCTCGTGCCCGGCCAGCGCGTCCAACGCGGCCCCTTGCCCACTTCCTGCCGCCACTTGCGCACCGTATCCGGCTTCACATGCAACAGTTCGGCCACCTCGGCCGTCGTCAAATACCCCATCATCCCTCCTAGAGCAAACTCATGCGAGACTGCATCTGCACGGTCGGCTGAGCCGCCTCGGCCCTGCGCCTGAATACGCTTACCTGCCCCTGCGCCCACAAATCGAACTGGCGTGCGTCCAACGTCCACGCGCCGCCCAGACGACGCACTCCCATGGCCGGCCAGTCGCCGCCCAATGCGGCCAGTTCTATGTCGTTGCGCAGGTGCAGGACCTTCAACACGCGCATCGAATCGGGCAACCCCGTATGCTGTTCGTCGGCAAGGGCGTTGATGGACAGCCTGAAGCCTCCAGCAGTTCGGCCGCGTCATGCGGAGCAGACCAAGGCTCAACGCCTCGGCAAGGCTCGGATTCGTTCGCGCCATCAGTCCACCACCCAAGCCCACGAGCCGGTCCACCGGGCCAACGCCTGCATGGCCTCGCGCGCATCCCAGCAGCGCATCCCGTACTTGCGGGTCTTCGAGACGGGGCATTGCGCCAACTGCATCATATGGAACGCCTGGTTGTCGTCGATGCGCCCGTTACGTCTGGTTAGTCCGGCCCAGCGTGCGATCTGCTCGATGGTCACCGCGAACGATTCCGTGGTCTTCCGTGATTCGATGAACTCGTTGAGCTTCGGAAGCAACCGGATGGCCGCGTCCTTCAGATTCATCTCGAACGTTGCTCTGCTCATAATCCGTACCCCTTACGTTGGTTTCTCATGTCCCTTTTGGAGGGAGTGCTGGAGAGGTCAAGACCCGAAGATTCTCGGCCGAGACGCGCGACGCATAATCTCGGCCGAAAATCCTCACGTGGGTCTCGCTTTCGGTCGGTCGGCCGTCGATTGCAAGAGCAGGCCGAAGCCTGCCGGGAATGGTCCCCAAATCCAGCCCCACGCGATGCGTGGTGATGCTGCCCGATTCCGCCTTTACCAGCGGCTGGATAGGGTCGGTGGCAACCTCTTAGTCTCGCTAATACCGCAGTTGCAATGCGGCTGACCTCGCGCCACCACAGCGCGCCTAGGTATGCCTAGCCCTAGCCATACGGGGCATCAACGGCGTTACATTCTCGATGGCCCGAATAGCGTCGGGCACGCGGAAAATACGAAAGAATACCGGCGAATACCCCGGTGAAAACCGAATAATCTACTCGGGGCCGTCCGGCATCACGGCCAGCGCCTCGATCAACGCGCGCACCTCGTCGGCCGTGAACACGTACACCTTCGAATGGAAGTCGCGACGCCGCGCGTGCGGCGTGATGCACAGCATCAGACAGCCGTTCGCGGTCACCGCGCTCTTGAACACATAACCCAGTTCACCGTTCGGCATCATTCACCCCCTCAGCCACTCGCCAAAACGGATGGCGCACACCGTCACGCCCCACCCGAGCAACACCCACGAAGCCGCCAACACCAGCAGCACCGACTGACAGCACTTCCTAAACATCCAGACCTCGATTCAACCGGCCGGACAGGCGCTCCGGCATATCCGCCAGCACCAGCACGGCACACGAACACGTCACGCCCAACAACAGCCAGAAACCCACCACAGCGAAAATCAGGGCGACGAACACCGCGCAGAACAACAGGAACCGCTTATACAACCCGTGCATGCTTCGCCTCCCGGATCACCCTGGCGAACTCGCGGTTGATACGCACCATGTCGCCCATACTCAAACCGCCCAACGCGAAGTAATCCCCATCGACACTGAACCGAATACCGAACTCGTAGGGGCTGCCGCCATCGCCGGTCAGCTTGAACTCCGCGCTGAAACGGTTCCCGCTGGACTCAGGATCAAACACTGACACCTGCGTACTCCTCCCACGCCTCATTGAGCGCGTCCTGCCACTGGAACAAATCAGCGGTATCCAGCAGCACTTCCAAATGCACGCCGGGACCATGAAAATTCAGTATTTCCACGGAAAACCGGTAGTCCTGATTAAGCGAGACCCGAATATGCGTATCCACGGCAAACCTCCATCGGTCGAATGATTAAAAAGGGTTCCTTCCCCCGACGTAGGCTTGAAAAGGAAGAACCAAGCCACATGACGAACGAACGAAGGAAGGAAGAATCAATGGATAATCCCGCCGAATACATGCTCCAGTTCTTCAACTGCGAAGAGCGGGAAGACGGGTTCGACGACAACATCTCCAAGGCGTTCGGGCAGATGCACGATACTGAAACGTGCCTCAACGACCTGCTAAGCATGAACGTCAGACGACTAGATACGGCTAAAAGTGTCATGCCCGGAATCTGGGAGAAACTATGGGCGTCATACGCCAACGCACAAGGGAATGGTGCCCTGGTCAGTTTTGACATGAAGCCACGCCGGGAGCTCACGCTGGACGCGGCACAACGGCAGGCATTGGAAACGATTGCGGACAAAACGCCGGCGCTACCCATGAAACCGTCGCCAGACAATATCCAATCGGTCGGGGACTTCCTCGACGAAGCCATCAAGGCGGTGAGGGAAGATGACACTCTTCCCGATGATTTGCGACTCTTCATCATGAGGCTCACATATGAAGCGCGACGGAATCTTGACGAATACGCAGCAGGCAACGACTTCGAGCTGAGGGAAGCGATACAGAAACTATTCGGCCTCCTATACGTAGCCGAAACCCAAACAAGCAAGCCCGGAATCTGGGAAAAGCTCAAGAGTGCTGCAGTTAAGCCTTTCGTCGCGGCGTTGCTTGCCGAAGCAGCAAAACAAGTCGCAAGTGGCACGGCACAAGCCTTCCTGCAAATCACTTCCTGACGTGCGATCATGAGGTCATCCCCTCATAGAGCGAAACGGAAGCGAGCAACGCGCCGCCCATGGAGCAGAAGGCGTTGCCCCACATCTTCGCCACTTCAGGGGTGTCCAGCAAAGTATCCAATGATGATTCATCCAGCTTCTGAACCTTGCCGTCGCTACCGACTGTGAAGTTCAGAAGCTCCACCGTGTCACCATCCGACATCTCGGCTCGAAGATACATTCGACGAATGTTCGCCATCACGCCACCTCCAAAGGCTTGAGGCCCAGGAGGGCGTCGCTGGGGACGCCGAGCCAATGGGAAAGGCTGAAGATTTCTGCATCGTTGAAACGAATCTTGCCGGTCAGCTTGTTCGACAAGGTGGATTCAGAGATACCGAGCATATCGGCGGCATCCTTTTGGGTATGTCCTTGTGCGGCTAGTGTCGCTCGGACTCTCCGAGCTAAATTCGTCTGAAACGAACTAGATTCATTCATGGCAGCTTTTATAGCACGGCGTGGTGCGTTAAACAAGAATTCTGCGTGTCGTCAGTGTAGAAAATTCGCTTTATGCTAATCTTGTTCGCATGACAGCAGTTATGGAAGCCCCGCGAGCGGCTGAGCCGGCAGCGGGCAAGGCAGATGATTTACAGGCGATTGTCACGCGCAATATTCGGGTTGCGATGGCTCTTCGCGGCGTGAATCAGAAGGATTTAGCCAAGGTTCTAGGGATAGCCACGTCGAGTATGTCCCAGAAATTCACGGGTAAGACATTGTGGAATCTGGTGGATATAGAAAAAGCCTCAGGTTTCTTCAATGTGAAACCTGAGGCGTTGGTAGCGGGGCATGGATTTGAACCATGGACCTCTGGGTTATGAGCCCAGCGAGCTACCGAGCTGCTCCACCCCGCGTCGGCTTGTCTCTCAGACAGCTCTATCTACAATAGGTGCAGATTCCAGAAAGTCAACATCGGCGTGTCGTGTCATTTTCCCACGGTTTTAAAACGTGAATCGCTCACGCAGCGAGGGGTTTGGGGCGGAGCCGGAGTCGGGGTGATAACGCGCCATAAATGGCCGTTATAAGAATGCCCTGAACCGTTATCCCGAATATTGACATAATAGGAACATGCCTATCAAGATCCCCAGTGCCTGCCGGCCAGAGATATCCTCGATTCGGAGCGCATCTTCGCTCTGGAGAAGCCCGAGGCGGAGCGTCAGCGCGTCCGCCCGCTCAAACTGGTGGTCCTGAACTTGATGCCTAAGAAAATCGAGACTGAAACGCAGCTGCTGCGTCTGATTTCCAAGTCGCCGCTGCAGGTCGAAATCGACTTCATGAAGACCTCCACGCATGAGGCCACGCACGTTTCCGCCGATCATCTCGTCAAGTTCTACGAAAACCTCGATGCGTTCAAAGACAACTATTACGACGGTTTTGTGGTCACCGGCGCGCCTGTAGAACATATGCCGTTCGAAGATGTGGACTACTGGGACGAGTTCAAGACGATTCTCGACTGGGCCTCCACCCATGTGTTCTCCACCATGTACCTGTGCTGGGGTGCGATGGGCGCACTGTACTACCGCTACGGCATCCACAAGGTGGATTACCCCGAGAAGATTTTCGGCGTATTCCCGCAGTACCTGCAGGACGAATACTGCTTCCTGACCAATGGCTTCGACGAGATTGATCTGCAGCCGCACTCCCGCCTCGCCGGCGTGAACGAAAACGAGGTACGTGCCAACCATGACCTTCAGATCTTGACTTGGGGGCCGCAGTCCGGCCCGGGCCTAATCGCCACACGTGACTTCTCCGAAGTGTTCGCGCTCGGCCATTGGGAGTACGGCAAGTACACGCTCGCCGAGGAATACGAGCGCGATATGGCCAAGGGCATGACCAACGTGCCCTTCCCGAAGAACTACTTCCCGCATGACGATTCGAAGCTGGAACCGTTGTTCGCCTGGCGCGCCCACGCCAATCTGCTGTGGCGCAACTGGCTCAACTGGGTGTACCAGACCACGCCGTACGACCTGACCGAGGTGCCGCAGCTCAGGGCTGAGAAGAAGCTCGGTACTGATCGTTCGATTCGGCATGAGCCGGGCGGGCCGCGCCAGGATGATTTCGAGCCGTTCGCCCACGACGGATACGGAGTGATCAGAGGGTAGCGCAAATGCCGCACATCCTCGTATTGTGACTAATAGCGCACAACGCTTGCGCAACATCCGAAAAACCTTGTGCCGCCGCCGATTCCAGAAGACGCGCCGGTGTAGTATTGACATTGTCTAGACGCAGGCAAATAATCACTCTTCAGTCATTCGGAGCCGAATGCCCAGCGCAGACTCCGTGTCCGCGCCCGGTAGACTCCACACCGAGGAGACGAAAGTAACGAGCACGTCACATTTGCCTACCGGTGGGTTTAAACTGACACCTGACATTGAAGAAGCAGGAGGCGTGATATGGTCGGTTCGCTCAGCGCAGGATTGCTGTTGGCTGACGAGGCAGGCGCTCATCTGCCTCGGTTGATGACTTCCTTCCCCCGGAGATTCTGTTCCAGGGAACTCCGTTTGCCATCAACCGCATTATTCTGATTCGTATCGTGGCAACTATCGTGCTGTTGGTGGTGCTCGGCGTGACCGCAAAGCGCGCCAAGCTCATCCCCGGCCGTTGGCAGGGCGTAGTCGAGTACGGTCTCGACTTCGTGCGCGACAAGGTCGTGTATGACGTGATGGGTGAGGCCCGCGGCAAGCGTTACGTGCCGATGATCACCACCCTGTTCTTCACGATTTTCATCTTCAACCTGTGCGGCATCATTCCCGGTATGAACATGGCGGCCAACGCCACGGTGGTCATGCCGCTCGTGTTCGCCGTCTGGACACTGATCCAGTACTGGATCGCCGCCATCCGCTCGCAGGGCCTCGGCCACTATCTGCGCCACGAGCTGTTCACCCCCGGTGTGCCGTGGCCGGTCTACATCCTGCTGGCCCCGATCAACCTGCTTGAGCTGCTGATCATCCGCCCGGCTCCCTGACCATCCGTCTGTTCGCCAACATGGTCTCCGGACACCTCATGGTCGCCACTTGCCTGGCCTTCGCGCAGTTCTGGATGGTAGACGCGGCCAACAAGCTGCAGGGCATCCCGGTGGGTGCGCTGTGGTTCGCCGGTGGTTTCGCCATGACCTGCTTCGAGGCGTTCGTAGCCTTCCTGCAAGCCTACGTCTTCGCGATTCTTTCCACCGTGTACATCAACCTGAGCTTCCCGGAAGAGTGACGGGCGACTAACCCGCCGCTTCCGGTCCCCGGTCTGGGAAAATCGCAGACCGACCAAACCCCAAGATTTATAACGTCGCCAAGTACGTTAGAAAGGAAACACAATGGATATCATCACCCTCGCAGAGGTCGCCGGCAACCTGTCCGTCATCGGTTACGGTATCGGTACTCTTGGCCCTGGCATTGGTCTGGGCATCCTCTTCGGCAAGGCCATGGATCCACCGCTCGTCAGCCTGAGATGTCCGGCAAGATCCAGACCATCATGTTCATCGGCCTGGCTCTGGTCGAGGTGCTGGCACTGATCGGCTTCGTCGCCGCCTGATCATCTGATCTGCGCAGGTCAACAGACGAAAACCGATTATGTCCATCACTGAAAGGAGGGCTTGATGACACAAGCAGCAAGCGGGATTGACCTGTTCATTCCTGAGGTTTATGACATCGTATGGTCGCTGATCATTCTTGTCATCGTTGCGGTGTTCTTCTACAAGTTCTTCATGCCGAAGTTCAATGCGATCTTCGACGAGCGTGCCGCCAAGATTCAGGGCAACATCGCCAAGGCGGAGCAGGCTAAGAAGGACGCCGACGAGGCCAAGGCCAAGTATGAGGCCCAGCTGAGCACCGCCCGTGTGGACGCCGCCAAGATTCGCGACGACGCCCGTGCGGAAGCGTCCCACATCATCGCCGACGCTCGTTCCCGCGCCGAGTCCGATGCGGCCCAGATCACCGCATCCGCACAGCGCTCGATCGAATCTCAGCACCAGCAGGCCATCGTCTCGCTCAAGGGCGAGGTCGGCGCACTTGCCACCGCCTTGGCCGGCAAGATCCTCGGTGCCAAGCTGGAAGACAGCGACGTGCAGTCCTCGATGATCGATTCGATGATCGACGACCTGGGCGCCAAGAAGTGACCGTGACCATCCGTAACCAGAAAGGGAGGTGACCATGCGAGGAGAGGCATCACGTATTGCAGACCGCGAGTCGCGTGATTCGCTGGCCCCGAAACTGCGCGACACCCGTGAGGACGCGTGGCGGATCGGCAACGAACTGTTCACGATCACCAAGGTGCTCGACGACAGCATCCAGCTCGAACGCGCACTGACCGACCCGTCCCGCCCGGTTGCCGACAAGGTGGCCGTGCTGACGGAACTGCTCGGTGACAACGTGCATCCGATGACCATGGAGATCATGACCGATTTGGTCTCCCGTCACTGGAGCCGTGCGCGGGACATCGCCAACGCGGTGGAGGACTTCGGCGTGGACGCATGATGTACTACGCGGACGCCACCGGCGCCACGCTGCAGGTCTCCGTCGAGCTGTCCGAACTGCATTCCGCGTTGCTGAACCTGCCGGTCGTGCGCGCCAAGCTGTACGACTACCAGGCCACCAGCGAGGCCCGTGTGAAGCTGTTCCGCGAGGTGTTCTCCGGCAAGACCCTGAACAAGGTCACCATGAGGCTTGCCGAACACGCCACCTGCAACCTGCGCCGCCGCCGCTACTTGGAGACCATCCAGTGGCTGATCAACAAGTTCTCCCGCCACATGGGCGAGTCGATGGTCACCGTGACCACCGCCACCCCGCTGAAGAAGGAGCAGATTGAGCGACTGGTCGAGGTCTACTCCGCCAAGGTGGGCCGCCAGGTGCACATCAACTCGGTGGTCGATCCGACCGTACTGGGTGGCATGCGCATTCAGGTGGGTGACGAAGTCACGGACAACACCGTGGTCGCACAGCTGCAGAACCTGCATCGCAAGGTGCAGACGGAGGCGACTCCGGCCTGACCGGCCGAGCCAATCCGTCCAACACCACACACAAGCAAAGACTTGACTGAACAATAACCAATAGAAGGAGTGATCATGGCAGAACTGACCATCGATCCCGCCTCGATTCGCAAGGCCCTCGACGACTTCGTGTCGTCGTACAAGCCGAGCGACACCCCCACCCAGGAAGTGGGCTATGTCGCCACGGCCGGTGACGGCATTGCGCACGTGACGGGATTGCCTGGTTGCATGGCCAATGAGCTGCTGACGTTCGAAGACGGCACGCTCGGCCTGGCGTTCAACCTTGACGCCCGTGAGATCGGCGTGGTGGTCCTCGGCGATTTCGCAGGAATTGAGGAAGGCCAGGAAGTGCGACGCACCGGCGAAGTGCTCTCCGTGCCCGTCGGCGACGGCTATCTCGGCCGTGTCGTGGACCCGCTGGGCAAGCCGATCGACGGCCTCGGCGAGATCCAGGGCATTGAGGGTCGTCGTATCCTCGAAGCCCAGGCCCCCGACGTGATGCACCGCCACCCGGTCGACGAGCCGCTGTCCACCGGCCTCAAGGCCATCGACGCGATGACCCCGATCGGCCGCGGCCAGCGCCAGCTCATCATCGGCGACCGCCAGACCGGTAAGACCGCCATCGCGATCGATACCATCATCAACCAGAAGGCCAACTGGGAATCCGGCGACCCGAAGAAGCAGGTCCGCTGCATCTACGTGGCCATCGGCCAGAAGGGCTCCACCATCGCCTCGGTGAAGCAGAGCCTGGAAGACGCCGGCGCCATGGAGTACACCACCATCGTGGCCTCCCCGGCAGCCGATTCCGCTGGCTTCAAGTACATCGCCCCGTACACCGGCTCGGCCATCGGCCAGCACTGGATGTACAACGGCAAGCATGTGCTCATCGTCTTCGATGACTTGTCCAAGCAGGCAGAGGCCTATCGTTCGATTTCCCTGCTGCTGCGCCGCCCGCCGGGGCGTGAAGCCTACCCGGGTGATGTGTTCTACCTGCACTCCCGCCTGCTCGAACGTTGCGCCAAGGTCTCCGATGATCTCGGCGGCGGTTCGATGACGGGTCTGCCGATCGTTGAGACCAAGGCGAACGATGTGTCCGCCTACATCCCGACCAACGTGATCTCCATCACTGACGGCCAGATCTTCCTGCAGTCCGATCTGTTCAACGCCAACCAGCGCCCCGCCGTGGACGTCGGTATCTCCGTCTCTCGAGTCGGTGGCGCCGCACAGACCAAGGCTCTGAAGAAGGTCTCCGGTACGCTGAAGATCTCCCTGGCACAGTACCGTTCGCTGGAATCCTTCGCCATGTTCGCCTCCGATCTGGATGCGGCTTCCAAGGCCCAGCTGACCCGTGGTGCCCACCTGACCGAGCTGTTGAAGCAGCCGCAGTTCCACCCGTACTCGCCGGAACAGGAAGTCGTGTCCGTATGGACCGGCACCCACGGCAAGCTCGACGACCTCGACCTGAAGGACGTCCTTCCGTTCGAGCAGGGACTGCTGGACTACATCGACCACAACACCGATATCCTCAAGACCATTCGCGAGACCGAGGAATTCACCGCCGACACCGAGGCTGCCCTCGATAAGGCCGTGGACGAGTTCCGTTCGACGTTCGTCTCTTCCGCCGGCAAGCCGCTGGTCGAGAAGAAGCCGGACGTTGACAAGGCCGCGCCGGTTGATCAGGAAAAGATCGTGGCGGGAGAAAAGTAAGCCATGGGCTCGCAACTCGCATTGAAATCACGCATCCACTCCACCGAGTCGTTGGCGAAGATCTTCAACGCTCAGGAGATGATCGCGTCTTCGCATATCGCCAAGGCCCGTGATGTGGCCCTGAACGCGAAGCCGTACACCGATGCGATTTTCGATGCCGTGCAAGCGTTGGTGGCCCACACCCATATCACGCATCCGATCGCGGTGAAGGACGAGAAGAACCCGCGCGTGGCTGTTCTCGCCCTCACCTCGGATCGTGGTATGGCCGGCCCGTACACCTCTTCGATTATCCGTGAAACGGAGTCGCTGCTGTCCCGCCTCGATGCGGCAGGCAAGCAGCCGGAGCTGTTCGTGTACGGGCGTCGCGGTTCGACGTACTACAAGTACCGTAATCGTGACATCGCGGCGACGTGGGAAGGCGACACCGACCAGCCCGGCGTGGAAATTGCTGAAACGATCTCCAACACTTTGATGGACGCCTACATGAAGCCGGCTGAGAAAGGTGGAGTTTCCGAACTCTACATCGTCTACACCGAGTTCATCAACATGGTGGTGCAAAAGGTGCGCGTGCTGCGCATGCTGCCGGTCGAAATCGTGAAAAACGAGACCAAGGTGCCCGATCCTGATGAAAAGGCACCGGCTACTGCGGATGTCGCTCCGCTGTACACTTTCGAGCCCAGCCTCGAAAAGGTACTGGACGCGATTCTGCCGAAGTACATTCAGTCCCGCATCCACGAGTGCCTGCTGACCGCGGCCGCGTCGGAAACCGCAAGCCGCCAGAACGCCATGCACACGGCAACCGACAACGCACGAAACCTGATCGACGACCTTACGCGCAAGCTCAACGCTTCCCGCCAGGCCTCGATCACCCAGGAACTTACCGAAATCATCGGCAGCGCTGACGCGCTGACCAAGAAGGAAGAGTAGGAACGCATATGGCTGACAACCAGACCACTGCGGCCGAGCCTACCAACGGTCGCGTCACCCGCGTCCAGGGCTCGGTTATCGACGTTGAATTCCCGGTGGGTCATCTGCCCGACATCTACAACGCCCTGAAAGTAACGATCGTCAACACCGGCGCCAAGGAAGAAGGCGAGGCGAAGGAGACCGAGATCACCCTCGAGGTCGAACAGCACCTCGGTGATTCCACGGTCCGTTGCGTCGCTCTGAAGCCCACCGACGGCCTGGTCCGTGGTGCCTCCGTCTCCGACACCGGCGCCCCGATCTCCGTGCCGGTCGGCGACGTGACCAAGGGCCACGTCTTCGACGTGTCCGGTAACATCCTCAACAAGAAGCCGGATGAGACCATCACCGTCTCCGAGCGTTGGCCTATCCACCGCAACCCGCCGGCCTTCGATCAGCTGGAGTCCAAGACCCAGATGTTCGAAACGGGCATCAAGGTCATCGACCTGCTGACCCCGTACGTGCAGGGCGGCAAGATCGGTCTGTTCGGTGGTGCAGGTGTGGGCAAGACCGTGCTGATTCAGGAAATGATTCAGCGCGTGGCTCAGAACCACGGTGGCGTGTCCGTGTTCGCGGGCGTCGGCGAGCGTACCCGTGAGGGTAACGATCTGATCGGCGAAATGGCCGAGGCCGGCGTGCTTGAGAAGACCGCACTGGTCTTCGGCCAGATGGATGAGCAGCCGGGTACCCGTCTGCGTGTCCCGCTGACCGCACTGACCATGGCAGAGTACTTCCGTGACGTGCAGAACCAGGACGTGCTGCTGTTCATCGACAACATCTTCCGCTTCACCCAGGCCGGTTCCGAGGTGTCCACCCTGCTGGGGCGTATGCCTTCCGCCGTGGGTTACCAGCCGAACCTGGCCGATGAGATGGGTTCCCTCCAGGAGCGCATCACCTCGACTCGTGGTCACTCGATCACCTCACTGCAGGCCATCTACGTGCCGGCCGATGATTACACCGACCCGGCCCCGGCCACGACCTTCGCCCACTTGGATGCAACCACCGAGCTGTCTCGTGACATTGCCTCCAAGGGTATCTACCCGGCTGTGGACCCGCTGAGCTCCACCTCGCGAATCCTCGATCCGCGTTACGTGGGCCAGGCTCACTACGACTGCGCCAACCGCGTCAAGGCGATTCTGCAGCGTAACAAGGAGCTGCAGGACATCATCGCCTTGATCGGTATCGACGAGCTCGGCGAAGAGGACAAGACCACCGTGAACCGCGCTCGTAAGATCGAGCAGTTCCTCGGCCAGAACTTCTACGTTGCCGAGAAGTTCACCGGTCGCCCCGGCTCCTACGTGCCGGCCGACGAGACCATCGAAGCCTTCACCCGCATCTGCGACGGCGTGTACGACGACGTCCCGGAGCAGGCGTTCTCCGGTATCGGCGGCATCGATGATCTCGAAGAGAAGTGGCACAACATGCAGAAGGAACTGGGTGCGTGATGGCTGCGGAAAAAACCACGATGAAGGTCAACATCGTCGCCGCTGACCACCCTGTGTGGCACGGCGAGGCGACGAGCGTGACCATTCCCGCCTCTGAGGGCGGCATGGGCATCCTGCCCGACCATGAGCCTGTGCTCACGGTGATCAAGCAGGGTACGCTCACCGTGGTTGAGCCCGATGGCGATCGCCACATGTTCGAGGTGACCGACGGATTCATCTCCTTCGACTCGAACAAACTCACCGTGGCGGTCGAGCGCGGCCACGACGTCCAGTACTCCGGCACCGCCGAGTGATCTGAACCAACTCCTCAAGGGGCTCTCTGGTTTTCCAGAGAGCCCCTTTTGCTATGTATGCCATGTGTTGCGCTACAGTGGTGGCCTATGCGAGTTATTGTTGCCGACTGTTCGGCCGAGTATTCGGGCCGCCTCAACGCCTCACTGCCCCTGGCCAAGCGTGTATTGCTGATCAAGCTGATTCCAGCCTGTTGATTTTCTCCGAATTGGGCTCCTACAAGCCGCTGAACTGGATGACCGCGCCCTGCACGATTCGTGAGATCGACCCAGCCGCCAAATCCGCGCAACATTCCCGGGAAAGTGTCGCTGGTGGGGCTGTGGATGGTGATTCCGCGACGCATTCCCCGGAAAGTGTCGCCGCTAGTGAGCCGGAAAAGGTGCTACGTGTCAGCGCCGACAAGGGCTCTGACATTCTTGAAGTGACGCTGCAACACATCTATTCCGACCAAACCTATGATCTGGCGAAGATCCGGGTCTCATCAAGGATGGCGTGGAAGACCATCTGCAACGCTATCTGGCCGAGCAGATCGAGCGTATCGGCAAGGGAGCCAAGCTGGTGCGTCGCGAATACCCTACCGCCATTGGTCCGGTGGATATCATGGCCGTGAATGCCGAGGGCGAGCATGTGCTGTGGAAATCAAACGTCACGGCGGCATTGATGGCGTCGAGCAGCTGACTCGCTACTGCGAACTGCTCAATCGCGATCCGCTGCTGGCCCCGGTGCATGGCATCTTCGCCGCACAAACCATCACGCCGCAAGCCCAGGTCTGGCCAAGGACCGCGGCTTCACCTGCCTCATCCTCGATTACGACGATATGAAAGGCACCGAGGACGACAGTCTCAGGCTGTTCTGATTGTTCTTGGCTTCCCTCTTGAAGGGGAGTTTTCGAACGTACATAGAGAGACTGAGGGGAGCCTCACGGTATATTCCGTGAGGCCTCCCCTCAGTCAGTTTCGCTGCCAGCTCCCCTCTTGGGGAGAGCCATCGAGATTGTTTAGTACGCGGCGAGAATATCGATTACGAAGACCAACGTGGAGTTGGCGGGAATCGAACCTTGCTCCTTATCTCCATAGGCCTGATCCGGCGGAATCACCAGCAGAACCTGAGAGCCGACGGTCTGGCCGACCAGACCCTTCTGCCAGCCCTCGATAACCTGATGCTGGCCGCTGGAATCGCTGAACAGATCGGCGTCGATTGTGGAATCGCGATCCCAGGACGAATCGAACTGCTTGCCATCCGTAAGCCAACCGGTGTACTTGACCACCACGGTGTTCTTGTCGGTCAGCTTGGCGCCGTTACCCTTGATCAGCGTCTGCGAGATCAGCGAATCAACCGAACCCTGACCGTTCATGTCAATGGACGGCTTGCCATTCTTGGCTCGCGTCACCTTCGGCAGATTGGCCGGCACATCCTTGACTTCCTCGCCAGTGGCCTTCTTCAGGTCCTTGGACTTGGATACAAACGTCATCGCCAAAATGTAAGAGTATCCGGACGAATCCTGAGCGTTGACGCCAAAGCCGATCGTGGTGTTGATCTTGGCACCCTTGATCTGGTTGTAGTAGGTCGAGGAGAGGGTCTTGGAATCCACCTTCAGCGAGCAATCCGGCGTGTTCTTGGTCCAGGTGTCCATGAGCTCGGTGCCGTCTTTAACGTTGAGCGCGATGCCTTGGGCGCAGACGCGGTCGCCCTCCTCGATTACGTCGCCATCGCCCTTTTGCAGCACCACATAGGAGCCGTCGGACACGGTCATCGGCGTATTAAAGGAGATGGTCGGCTTCTCGCCGAGCTTGCCCTTGGCGGTCACGCCGGCAATTTGCCCCTTCTTGTCAGAAGAGTCGGAAGAGGATTTCGAGTCCGAGCTCGAACTGGAGCAGGCAGCCAGCGATACGCACATCGCCAGCGAGCAGGCAAGAGCAACGGCCTTGCCGAGAGGGGATAACATAGATTTAACAGACTTACGCATGACACACCACCCTACTGGTGAACCTTGATTTTCTGCGCTCCTAGGTAATAAACAGGTGAAGATTGTAGAATGGTTAAGTTATGAGTGCTGAAGAACAGACTACAAGACCGGATAAGGGCGCCAAGCGTCCATCCCGTCATGCCAAGATCATGCGTGGAGTGGTGACGCCTATCTTCGGTCTATTGGCCGTGGCGGCTGTGGTGTTGGGGTACATGAATGCCACGATATGGAAGCCCTCCACTGAAATCACCGCTTCCGCAACCATGAGCGGCTCCCGGTATGCCGTCACTGATCCGAATGTGCTGACCTTGTTGGATCAGAACGCCACGATAACCGTGGACTCGGGATCCTCTCAGGACGAGGCGTGCGTGGCGTTGGGTCCGTCCAAGGATGTTGCCGGATGGGTCGCGTCCGAGAAGTCCTATACCCGTATCACCGGATTGGCGTCATGGAGCGAGCTGAGCACCAGAAGGGAAGCAGCACGAGTCAGGGAGCGCCTGCCAGTGCCGATGACGCGGTGGCGTTCAAGGATTCCGATATGTGGACTGCCGTGAAATGCGGCACCGGGTCCGTTTCGCTGGAGAGCAAGAAGACCGGCGCTTCGACGGTGGCCATTGTGGATTTGGGTGAAAATGCCACCAACGCCAAGGTGCAGCTGCACTGGGTGCGCTCCGAAGTGCCGGACTTTGCGATGCCGTTCTATCTGTCCGGTGGATTGCTGGCCGTGCTGGCCGTATTGTGCGCCTCCGTGTTCGCCATGCCGCCGCATAAGCGCCGCAAGCGCATGGTGGAAGGCACGGCAAGCGCCGTAATTGAGGAAGAGGCACCCGCCAGCATCGCAGTGTCCGGGAAGCCGGATGGTGCAAGTCGACGTAATCGTCGCCGCCACGCCACAAATCGGCGTTCGGGCCGTGCGTCCTCGCAATCTGAAGCCAACGAAACACCGGTTATCATCGACCCAAGTTCACGTAACCTGGTCGCCGACCAGCAGACTGGTGCCGAGAGCGGCGCTGAGACCGGCTTCAGCGCCGGCGATAACGAATCGACTTCGGTAATCACCCCTGACGAACTGCAGGCCTACTTCTCCCGCTTGGCCCAAGAGGTCAATACCGGAGACGACTCGGCCGATGACGGACAGGAGGAAAGCTGATGAACAAGCGATGGAACAAACTGTGTGTGGCCGCCCTCGCCTGCGTGGCGTTGGTCGTGCCGTTGACCGCCTGTGAAGGCCAACTGCCGACGCCGGCTGCTGATACCTCCACCAAGGTTGCGCCGGATTTGACCGAGGCGCAGGAGAAGAAGATTCGTCTGAAGATTCTCAAGACGATCGATGAAGCCGATCAGGCCAAGAATCCCGATGGGTATGCGACCGTTATGGGCGGGCCCCAGCTGGACATTCGCATCAGCCAGACCACGATCAATCAGCGTGGCGGCGGTATGTCCGAATATGCGACCATTCCCAAGGACATCGCCCAGACGGTGATTCCTACGGACGACGGATGGCCTCGCTCGGTGTTCACCATCACGACCACCACCGAAGATCAGCAGTCCAAGCGTTTGCTGGTCTTCGATCAGGAATCCGCCCAGCAGAATTACAAGCTGATGGCTATGGCTCGACTGTTTGAGGGCGCCAAGCTGCCAAAGTTCGAGATTCCGACTATTGGCTCGCAGATGGGCACCGCAAAGGATGAGAAGCTGGTGGCCACTCCCGCTGATGCCTTGACCCAATACGCCGATGTGCTGCAGAACGGCTCCAAGAGCCAATACGCTTCCAAGTTCGCAGACGATTTGCTGCGCCAGGAACTGGCCAATACCACGGCCAAGGTGCAGGAAGGTATGCAACGCAACAACGGTACGCAGGAGCAAAAATTCACCGCTGTGCCTGAACAGATGTGGGTGATGCGTGCTGCAGACGGTGCCGGTGATCTGGTGGTTGGCCGTATTAACGGCGAATGGACTCGCAAGGCAGGGGATGGCCGCGAATCGCGGCCGGCTTCCGACGACGAGAAGGCGCTGTTCAATAGCGACAAGTACACCAGCACCATGAAGGTCACGTATGTGAACGTGGTGGCCTTGTACATTCCGTTGGCAAGTTCCGGTGAGCAAATCACCGCAGTGGGCGCCGACCGTCAGCCGGTAAAGGTCGAAGCGCTGTAATTGTTGCCGCCACCCACCGCGCGGTTAACGCCCCCACCACGATGTGATTCGTCCACCACGATGTCGATAAAACTTTACCTTTCGCATAATGGTGCCGTTTGGGGTCACATCGTGGTGGGCGTTTTGCTACGTGGTGGGAATTCCACCGCGTAGTGGAAGAATCCCTACGTGGTGGGAATCGGCATTACAATCAATGTCAGCAAATGTGATTGTTGTTGTACGCGAATCGCGTGGAATCGGGAGGCATTATGGCAGAGCAGCAGTTCAATCCGGGAGTCTCATTGGCGGGCGCCGTCGATTTGGAGGCGCTGAAGCATCAGGTCAAGGCCGAGCCGGACAAGCGGGCGGCGCGCCTGCCGCTGGTGGTACGTGATCGACACCACCGAAAACACCTTCCAGGCAATGGTGCAGACTTCTGCGACCTTCCCGATCCTGCTGCTTCTGTGGGTGCCGACCGATGACCGCCTGTTCCCGATGGCCCGTGCACTGGGCGACGCGGTGAACGCCCTGAACGGCCAGATTCAGCTCTCCCGTATCGATATCTCGTCCAATCCCTCGATTGCCCAAGCGCTGCAGGTGCAGGGCGTGCCCGCACTGTTCGCGTTGATTGCCGGCCGTCCGATGCCGCTGTTGCAGGGCCTTCCGGGTGACGACGAGCTCAAGCAACTTACTGACGAGGTGATTCCGAAGATCATTCAGGCCGCCGCGCAGTCTGGTGTGAACGGTACCGCGCCGTACTCGGGTGATCCTGATTCCGATGCCGCCAAGAGCGCTGGTGCCACCGGTGCCGGCGTGGGTGCTGAGCAGGTGCCGCCGGAGCATGCCGAAGCCCATCGTTTGGCCGAGGAGGGCGATTACGCCGGTGCCGCCGCCGAATACGAGCGCGTGCTCGAATCCGACCCGTCCGATGCACTGGCCGCCCGCGAACGTGCGAAGCGCTGTTGCTGGCCCGCTCCGGGGCCGCTGATGTACGTGACGTACGTGCCGCTGCCGCCGCAGCGCCGGACGATGTGGAAGCGCAGTTGGCCGTGGCTGATATCGACATGATTGGTGGCCAGATTCAAGACGCTTTCGACCGTTTGCTGGACTTTTTGGCCGCCGGGCACAAGGCCGATATCGAGCAGGTTCGCAAGCGTCTGCTCGAATACTTCGCCATCCCCGAACCCACCGACCCGCGTCTGACCCGCGCCCGTCGTCGCCTAGCCACCCTCATGTACTAAGTGGTTTTGGCTCCCCTCTTTGAGAGGGGCTGTCGTCGTAGATGACTGAGGGGAGCTCACGAGCGTACTCGATTGCTCCCCCCTAAACCATCCGATTCTTCCCGAAATACTGCTGGAACCTTGGCCCCTCCAGCGCCAGCTCCTCCTTGAAATCATCCGCCCACTTACAGAACGGACGGTTGGCGAGACCATCGTTATTGAATCGCGCCTGATCGGTGATTTCGGTGATGCAGAATTTCGGAATCGTCAGATTGGTAACCGGCCCGGATCGTTCGGCCTCGGCTACGATGAGCGGCGCATTCGGCCCGCCGAACACATCCACGCTCCAGCCGTCTTCCTCAATCCACACGGAATACCGGTTCTTGATGATTACCGAGCCGCCGCGCTTGATGAGTTCGGCCGCGATACGCGTATCGATTTCGCGCTCGACTTCGTAGCGCGTGCCGCCCACGGACGGACCTTTGACGGTGACATATGCTTCCGAGAACCGGTCGCGGTATTCGTCCAGCACGGCCACCGGATTTACGCCGGGCGTCATGTCGACGTGAACCTTGCGCGAGACCAGCCGCACGCGCAAGGCGTAATTGTCGGCATGCACGTAGTAGCTCTGAATGATGAGGGTCGGGGCGTCGCCGTCGTCGTATTCCGCCGGCAGTTCGCGGCAGAAGAAGCGGCGTTCGTATTCGAAGTCATCTGTAGGTTCCGACATAACCCCATTGTAGAGCCGATAATGGCGATTTTCTCGTTATTTTGGCGACGTATGTGCCGCATGCAACGTGATGTGGTGTACAGTAAAGAAGTTGCTCGGGTTTGTAGCTCAGTGGATAGAGCGTCTGTCTCCGGAACAGAAGGTCGTGGGTTCGATCCCCATCAAGCCCACCAGCATGGCTTTCGGCTAACCGCCGGAAGCCTTTTGCATATTCGGCGCGTGCAAGGCTGGTGCTGGTGTCGGCAATGGCAAGGCCGGTGATGCCGGCTCGCTTGGGTCGTGGAAAAACCGTCCGGTTTGGCGAGAACGGTAGCCGAATCGTCTGGAATCGTCTGGAATCGTCTGGAATAGCAAGGAATAGTCTGTTGATGGCCGTATGCCGGGCATCATGCGCGCTAAACGCGACTTTGCTCAGTAGACTGCTACGTAATCGGCATTGCCAATCGTGCTGATCGTGCGATTGGTCGTAGCCGGTGGTGATGTGTACCGGCGCCGGCCGCAGCAGGTGGGCGCCCCCAAGATGAGAAGGAGCACAATATGAGCGAAAAGATGGAAGCCGTAGCCACTTCCGAGGCGCCGGCCGCGCTGGGCGCATACAGCCAGGCGGTGAAGGCCAATGGCTTCGTGTTCGTATCCGGCCAGCTGGGCATTGATCCGGCCACCGGCGAACTGGCGGGCGAGACCGCTGGAGAGCAGGCTGCACAGGCGCTGAAGAATATTAAGCACATTCTCGACACTGCCGGTACCGGCATTGAGCATGTGTGCCGTGCCACCATCTACCTGAAGAACGTCGAGGACTTCAAGGAAGTGGACGCACGTTACGCTGAGGCGTTCATCGGCTCCGTCAAGCCCGCCCGCGTGGCCTTTGGCAACAACATGATTCCCAAGGGTGCGCTCGTGGAGATCGACGCCATCGCGGTGGAGTGATTCGAACGTTTCCCCGGCGGCCCGTCTGCGCGCATGGTGTGTGCAGACGGGCTGCCGCGTATTGTGCGACGCATTCCGGGGAATGTTTCGCTGGGCGGGGGTGCGAGGTGTGGTTCCGCGGCACGTTCCCGGGAACGTTGCGCTGGAATCGTTGGGCGGTGGTCCGTGCACAATAGAGACCATGGCATCCAAAGGAAAACCGTCGCCGCGTTCGGCCGTAAGCCCGCTGAGTGATGAGCAGGTCAAGCGTCTGGCCGCCCGCCACACGCTTGTGGACTCGACACAGTATTACCCGACCGGCCCCCGCACGCCCAATCAGCCGGAAATCAACGCCCAGAATCCCAAGGCCACCAAACGACTGCTGGGAGGGGTGTCCATTGTGTTCCGCGCCAGCTGCAAGACCAAGGCCTGGGGCTTGGAACAGGTGCCGGAAACCGGACCGTTCATCACCGCCGCCAGTCATGTCACCATGTTTGATGTGTTCGTGCCAATGATGAGCCTGTTCCACATGGGCCGCCGCCCCCGTTACATGGCCAAGGCCGAGATGGCGAAGTGGCCATTGATCGGCAAGTGGTTCCAGTTGGTCGGCATGCAGCCGGTGCAGCGTCATTCGGGCAAGGCCAAGCAGATCGAAGAGACCTCGATTGATATTCTGACGTCCGGCCGCCCGCTGACGGTCTGGCCGGAAGGCACCGTGACCCGCGACCCGAAAAAGTGGGTGATGAGCATTAAGGAGGGCGTGGGATATATCGCCCTTGAATCCTCGCGCAGACTGGGGCATCAGGTGCCGCTGTACCCGGCGGTGACGTGGGGTGCCGCCTCCATCAACCACTGGTGGCCATGGCCGCGCAAAAACGTGGTGATGTGCTATGACCATGCGCTCGATTACTCCGATCTGCTTGCCGACATGGACTCATGGGGTGAAGAGCCGCCTGCCGAGGCCGTGAACGAGCTGATGTGGCGCGTGCTCAAACGCATGAACACAGTACTGGAGGAAATTCGTGGCGAGCAGTTCCCCGCTGAAGGCTACTGGGACTACCGCAGTATGAGTCGTAACCTTGGCCTGAACGCGGCCGCTCCGGCCGTCGAGAAGTAGCCGCACCGGTTCCCGTACGGGGAGCCTAGGCGAGTAGCATGCACAAGATTGTGCCGATGAAGTTGCGCGACAAGCGAAGGTAGGAATTTGATATGGGTAAAAATATAACGGTTCTCGGTGCAGGAGCATGGGGTACTGCTTTCGGCCAAGTGCTGGCGGACGCAGGCAACACGGTGACCATGTGGGCCAAGGAGCAGCAGATTGTCGAGGGCATTCGCGATCACCACCACAACGCCGTGCGCCTGCCGTCCGTCGAAAAGTTGCCGGACAACATGACCGCCACTGGGGATCGCGCCGAAGCCGTCAAGAACGCGGACATCGTAGTCGTGGCCATCGCCGCGCAGTTCGCGCGAGTGGCACTCGTCGAATTCAAGGGACTGATTCCCGATCACGCCATCGTCGTCAGCCTGATGAAGGGCATCGAGCGTGGCACCAACAAGCGTATGGACGAAGTCGTCCGCGAATCCCTTGACTTGCCGGCCGACCGGTTCGCCGCCATTTCCGGACCGAACCTGTCCAAGGAAATCGCCGATCGTCATCCCGCCGCCACCGTGGTGGCTTGCACGAACCTCGATAATGCCACGAAGGTGGCCGAGGCATGCACCACCTCCTATTTCAAGCCGTTCGTGACCACCGACGTCATCGGCCTGGAAATGTGCGGCAGCCTGAAGAACGTGACCGCGCTGGCCGTGGGCATGGCCCGTGGTGCCGGCTACGGTGAGAACACCGCAGCCATGATCGAAACTCGTGGACTGGCCGAACTGACCGCGCTGGGCGTAGCCGCTGGCGCCGATCCCAAGACCTTCTTCGGCTTGGCCGGTGTGGGCGATCTCATCGCCACCTGTGGCTCTTCGCTGTCTCGTAACTATACGTTCGGCGCGAATCTCGGCAAGGGATTGACGGTCGAAGAGGCCACCAAGGTCAGCAACGGTGTGGCCGAAGGCGTGCCCACCACGGATGCGGTGGTGGCTCTTGGCGATCAGCTTGATGTGCCGACCCCGTTGGCGTATCAGATGAGCCGCGTGCTGAACGAAGGCATTTCCTGCTCGGAGATGCTTGCCGGACTGTTCGGTCACGAGGTTACCGGCGAATAACGAGAGAAGCGACGTATACGTGGCGTATACGTTGTACGTGCAAAGTCGCGTGGCGTATACGTCGTTGACGTGCACGAGTAGACTGGTGTGCGTCTCTTGTGCGCGGCGTTCCGAGCGCGGTTCGGTCCGGTTGGCGGTGCAAAGCATAGGCTTGAAAACGGTTGTAGTTTCAACAAAAGGATGGTTATGGCCAAGAAGCGTGTTGTGGTGCTCTATGGTGGGCGTGCAGACGAGCATTCGATTTCCTGCATCTCCACTGCCGGTGTGCTGGGGGCCATGGACACTGAACGGTTCGAGCCGATTCCGGTCGGCATCACCAAGGACGGCAAGTGGATCATCAATGGCGAAGATCCGCGTGGCTGGAACTTGGACGGCGGCGAGCTGCCGACCGTAAAGATCACCCCGGAATCGCGCCCGGTGATGCTTGACCCCTCTCGCGGACAGGACGGTTTCTTCATCGGCGAGCCCAGCCACATCAATTCCGCCGATTCCGGCTTCGGCACCAGCTTCGTCAGCATGTCCGACCCGGAAATGCACCATGTGCTGACCTCCCTTGGCCATGTGGACGCGGTACTGCCGGTGCTGCACGGCCCCTATGGCGAGGATGGTACGGTTCAAGGCCTGCTGGAAATGATGGGTGTGCCGTACGTGGGGTGCGGAGTGTTTGCTTCCGCCGCCTGCATGGATAAGCATTACACCAAGGTGGTACTGGATGCCGCCGGCATTCCCACCGCGCCCGGTGTGACGGTCGATGCGCGCAACTTCACCGCCGCCGATGTGCTTGCCGAGATCGAGGACGCCGGTCTTACTTATCCGCTGTTTGTCAAGCCTTCGCGCGCAGGCTCCAGCTTCGGTGTGACCAAAGTCGAGAAAGCCGATGACCGCGAGACCCAGCAGGATCGTCTGGCCGCCGCCATCGCCACCGCCGGCGAGCACGACTGGAAGGTGCTCGTCGAACAGGGGATTGATGGTCGCGAAATCGAATGTGCCGTGCTGTGCCCGAAGGCCGGTGACGAGCCCGAGGCCAGCTGGCCCGGCGAAATCGTGCTCGATCATCAGAACGACGACCAGTTCTACGATTTCGACTCCAAGTACATGGATGCCTCCGCCAGCCACGTGGAAGTGCCTGCCAATCTGCCGGTCAGCGTGCTTGAGGACGTGCGTGACGTGGCCCGTCGCGCGTTCAAGGCCGTGGATGGTGCCGGCTTGAGCCGTGTGGACACCTTCGTGACGCCTGATGGCACGGTGATGGTCAACGAAATCAACACCATGCCCGGCTTCACGCCGATTTCCATGTATCCCAAGGCTTGGGATGCCACCGGAGTGAGCTACACCGAACTCATCACGCGATTGATTGAGGGCGTGCTGAGGTAAGTGTGGTGCGGAATCGGCCGCAGGCCGGTTCCGCTATTGACACATCGCCCATACCTGTCAGTAATTCATGCCAAGTTTTCCTAAGTTCAACAGGCGTACAGCAAATGGCGAACGCAATTCACTTGCGCGCCAGTGTCAGGACAGATTAGGCGCATAGTTTCTTTTCTTGGATTCACGGGCCGCGCGAATGCCGCGCATACCAAGCCCGACTCCCCAGACTGTCGTCTGGATGATGTTGAGAAAAGGAACATTATGAACAACCTGCGTAAGATCGCGGCCGGCTCCCTCGCCGCCGTGCTCGCGTTCTCGATGGCCGCCTGCGGCTCGAGCAACGCCTCCTCCGATGGCACCGGCGAAAGCACCGGCAAGGCCGTCACCGTGAACGAAAAGTCCGCCAAAGCCACCTCCCTCGCCGACTTCGGCACCATGGAAGACCTCGAGAAGGCCGCCAAGGAAGAGGGCGCGCTGAACGTCATCGCCCTTCCGCACGACTGGTCCAACTACGGCGAGGTCATCGAGAGCTTCAAGAAGAAGTACCCGGAGATCAAGGTCACCGAGCTCAACCCGAACGCCTCATCCAAGGAAGAGCTCGACGCCGCCAAGACCAACAAGGGCACCGACGCCGCCCCCGACGTCTTCGATGTCGGCCAGGCCATCGCCGCCACCTCCACCGACTACTTCGCCCCGTACAAGGTGCAGGCCTGGGACAAGATCCCGGACACCGCCAAGGACGCCGACGGCGCCTACTACGCCGACTACACCGGCATCATGTCCGTGGCTGGAACGCCGACAAGTACGGCGACATCAGCTCCCTGGACGACCTGCTCGACCCGAAGTTCGCCGGCACCGTGGCCCTCAACGGCAAGCCCGCCGAGCTGGCGCCGCCTTCAACGGCTACCTGATGGCCAACCAGCTCGCCGGTGGCGACATCAACAACCTGCAGCCCGGCCTTGACTACTTCAAGAAGCTCAAGGAAGCCGGCAACCTGACCACCGTCGACGTGACCAACGGCACCATCGACTCCGGCCAGACCGGCGTGGTCTTCGACTGGACCTACAACCAGGCCTCCTACAAGAAGGAGCTCAAGGACAAGGGCGTGAACTGGAAGTACAAGACCTTCCCGAAGGCCCAGGTCGTCAGCTACTACAACCAGGCCATCAACAAGGACGCGCCGCACCCGGCCGCCGCCCGCCTGTGGGAGGAGTACCTGTACACCGCCGACGCCAGAACCTGTGGTTCAAGGGCGGCGCCAACCCGGTGCTGCTCGATTCCATGAAGGAAGACGGCACCGTCGACCAGGCCACTCTGAAGGACGCCATCACCATCGAAGGCGAGCCGGTCTCCTACACCAACGACGACTCCACCCGCATCACCGAGTGGCTCCAGAACAACTGGGACAAGACGATCGGCAACTGAGGCACAGACCGATGACCGCCGCAATCGCACCCATTGCATCGAACGGACCTGCTGCCGCCAAGGCTGCGGGTCCGTCCGCTACTCCCGCTTCTCCTCTCTCCTCGGCGATGGCCAAGCACCGCCAGGAGCTGGGCACGCTCGCCACCACGCTCCCGTTCTTCGCCTACACCGCCTGCTTCCTGCTCGCACCCACCGTCATCGTGATTGTCGGTGCATTCCAGGATCGCAGCGGCAACTTCACGCTCGCGAACTTCAATAAGATGTTCGAGGCCAACACCATCGCCGCATTCGGCACCTCGATTCTGGTGTCTTTAGCATCCTCTCTGATCGGCGCAGTGGTGGGCGCGCTCGCTTCCTACGCACTGGTCATTGGTGCCAAGCCGAACGGCCTGCTGCGTCGTATGGTCTCCGCCATCTCCTCCGTGCTTGCTCAGTTCGGCGGCGTGATGCTCGCGTTCGCGTTCATCGCCACCATCGGCATCAACGGTATCGGCACCATGCTTATCAAGACACTGACCGGCTACACCGTGAACCCGAACTGGCTCAGTTCGTTGCCGGGCCTGGTGACCATCTACTGCTACTTCCAGATTCCGCTGATGATCATCATCTTCCTGCCCGCGGTCGATTCGATCCGTCCACAGTGGCGCGAGGCATGCGAATCCCTCGGTGGCAACACGTTCCAGTACTGGACGCGCGTGGCCTGCCCGATTCTGGCACCCCGCTTCATCTCCGCGTTCCTGCTGCTGTTCGCCTCCGCGTTCTCCGCATACGCGACCGCCGCGGCCCTGTTCTCCCAGCGTTCGATTCTGGTGCCGCTTATGATCCAAGGTGCCATGCGCAACGAACTGGACCCCAACCAGCAGGGCTTTGCCAGGTGCTGGCATTCGCAATGATCATCGTCGTGGCCATCGTCATGCTGTTGAGCCACGCCGTGGAAAAGAGGGCCGGACGTTGGCAATGACCGAAACTTCCGCAACCAAGCCGCCGCAGCTGCGCGCCGCTCGTGCGCGTAAACAGAGCATCATCAAATTCGTGATCCTGTTCGTCACCCTGGCGTTCCTGTTCGTGCCGCTGCTGGCCATGCTCATCTTCACCCTGCGTCACCCGCTGTCCGGCCGCTGGTCGGCCGCGCCGTGGATCGCGATTTTCACCGGCAACGGCGAGTCGCTGGGTGCCGACCTGACCGTGCTGTGGCAGGGCATCGGCACCTCGCTGGCCCTGAGCGCGGTCACCGTGGTGATCATGCTGGTGCTGCTGGTGCCCACCATGGTCATCGTGCATATTCGCTCCAAGGTTTTGGAGCGCGCGATCGAATGGGTGGCCACGCTGCCGCTGACCATCCCGGCCATCGTGCTGGTGGTGGGTTTGGGCCCGATCTACCGCTGGCTGTCCGCCGACGTGCTGAGCACCAACCCAATCTGGCTGTGCTTTGCTACGTGATTCTCGTGATGCCGTTCGCCTTCCGCGCGATCGCCGTGGGGCTTAACTCCATCGACGTCAAGACGCTGGTCGAGGCATCCCGCTCGCTCGGTGCCTCCTGGCCCAAGGTGTTCTTCAAGGTGATCATCCCGAACCTATGGCAGTCGATTCTCTCGGCATCCTTTATCTCCATCGCCGTGGTGCTGGGCGAATACACCGTCGCCTCGCTGCTCGGCCGTATGAACCTGCAGGTCGCGCTCTACCAGCTCGGCCAGTCCAATTCTCAAATCTCCACCGCCATGTCGCTGCTGGCTCTGCTCTTCGGTGCGGTGCTCCTCGTTGCGCTCGACCTGATCTCCGACGCAATGCGCAAGTCAAGGGAAGGTAAGTAACCTGATGAACAGCAATTCGATTTTCACCCGTCGCCATGCCGGTGCCGATGCCGCGGCTTCTGTTTCGCACCCGCCACCACGTCCGCTGCCGCCGAGGACGCCTTCAAGAACGATCCCACCGCCACCCTCGAAGGCGTGCGCGGCAAGGACGTGACCAAGGCCGCCAAGGCCCTGCTCAAAGACAGCGTCAAGCGCGGCGGCGGCTCCATCCAGATGCGCGACGTCGTCAAGATCTACCCCGGCTCCACCGTTCACGCGCTCGACGACTTCAACCTGGACATCAAGCCCGGCGAAATGGTCGTGCTGCTCGGCGGCTCCGGCTGCGGCAAGTCCACCGCGCTGCGCTCGCTCGCCGGCCTCGAAGACATCCAGGGCGGCCGCATCATGGTCGGCGGCCAAGACGTCACCGGCGTGCCGGTCAACAAGCGCGAGATGGCCATGGTGTTCCAGGCCTACTCGCTTTTCCCGCACATGACCGCCCTGGAGAACGTGGAATTCGGCCTCGAAGTGCGCGGCATGGGCAAGGCAGAACGCCGCAAGATCGCCATGGAACAGCTGGAGCTCGTGGGACTTGCCGATCAGGCCAAGAAGTACACGCAGCAGATGTCCGGCGGCCAGCAACAGCGCGTGGCCCTGGCCCGCGCGCTGGCCGTCAAGCCGCGCGTGCTACTGCTCGACGAGCCGCTCTCCGCCCTCGACGCCAAGGTGCGCGTCCAGCTGCGCGACCAGATTCGCCGCATCCAACTCACCACCGGCACCACCACCGTCTTCGTGACCCACGATCAGGAAGAGGCGCTGGCCGTGGCCGACCGCATCGGTGTGATGAACAAGGGCAAGATCGAGCAGATCGCCGCCCCGCAGAACCTGTACCAGCGCCCCGCCACCGAGTACGTGGCCACGTTCATTGGACTCACCAACCGCCTGCCCGGCGCATCCAATGGCGACGAGGCCGTGGTCTTCGGCCAGCGCGTGCCGCTGCTCGCCGGCTCCGCCAAGGGCGATTCCGTGGCCGTGCTCGTGCGCCCGGAGAACCTGACGCTGGCCTTGGCCGGCAGCAGCGATTCGCACGTCGGCGAACGCGCCCGCGTGGAGGTCATTCACTTCCTTGGCTCCTTGGTGCGCGTGGATACGGTCATCACCTCCGGCGAATACCAGCGCTGGAACAAGGGCGAACAGCTCAAGGCCACCGTGCAGCTGCCCGCCAGCGAGCTGCCGGCCGGTCTGGCGGTGGGCGATGACGTGATTGTCACCCCGCGTCCGGTCGCCGCGCTCGCCTGCTGAATGGCGTTGCGATGATCGTGCGGTTCTGTTCTGTTTTTGTGACTGTACGATCGTCGAATGGCTTATCGGCAATGATGTGTGTGGGACGGCGGCGATTTTTGGGCGATTATCGCGTGCCGTCCCACAGCAATCTTGCAGAGTAGGGGACTTTCTCGGCATTGGGAATGATTGACGTTGATCATTCCTTGCCCATTGATGATTTCCTCCCCCATTCCCAATGCAATCGAAACGCCGTGCCGTATTCTTGAAGAGTATTGCACGTGTGATCGGTCCGTTTGCGGCCAGTAACTATGGGGGATAAGTATGAGCGAACCAATGCCGCCGGCGCAGCAGCCGCAGGCACCTCAGCAATCGCAGCAGCCGCAACAATCTCCACGCGATTGGTGGTTCACGGCCCATCGCCGGTTTTCGACAATCGGCTCGGCGCTCGCCATTATGATGGTGTTCTGGATCGGACTGAATATTCTGGCCACTGAAGCACTACGAACGCTGCTTGGCACCGATGTGCCGCTTGGGCTGTGCTGCTCGCCTCCTCCGGACCGCTGTATGTGGTGGCCATGCCGCTGAGTATGTTGGCCTTCACTCGCGTACCGGTTATTCGCACCCGGCAGTACCCCATGAAGGCGGGGGAGTTCATTCAGATTTTCGTCATGTGCATTCCGGTAATGTTCTTGGGCAATATGATTGGCAATATATTGTCTGCCGGAGCCACTGATGGTCAGGCCACCAATCGCATCAACGACGTGATTCTTGGCAGCGACTGGCGGGTGAACGCATTGTTCATAGGCCTGTTGGCACCGGTTTGCGAAGAATGGATTTTTCGCAAGGAGATTATCTCCCGCCTGCGCCGGTACGGAGAGAAGACCGCAATCATATTCTCCGCATTGGCATTCGCGCTATTCCATATGAACGTGTTCCAGTTCTTCTACGCCTTTGGCCTAGGACTGATGTTCGGATATGTATACACGCGCACCTCCCGACTGCGGTATTCGGTGGCTATGCACATGCTGATCAACCTGAACGGGTCAGTACTCGCCCCATTGGTGATACAACAGATCGATCCCCGCATCCTCGACGGCACGGTCAGCGAGGCCGAAATCATGCGTATGGCTGAAGCCGGCAACATGGGCGACATGGGCATCATGATGTTGTACGGCACAGTGATGTTGGGCCTCTGCATTGCCGGTATCGTACTGCTTATCACCAAGCGCAAGAGCTGGGAGTTCTATCTTGCGCCAGAGGAGTTGCCTGCGGGGCTTAAAATACGCACCGCCTATGCCAATCCCGGCGTTATCGCGTACCTACTGTTGACTGTGATGCTTACCGGTTGGATGCTGTTCGCATGACTGTCATAGCCGGACCCAGAGAGGCGAGCCGGGAGATATCACAGATTGCCTGACGAGCCGCCATCTTCAACAAGGTATTCGGTGCCCGAACCGGCGATGGCTCGCGCCGCCATATCTTTGATGGTGGAAGGCAGCACACCCTCGCGCGCGAACACAAGCACTTGGCCGGTCATGCCGTAAGGGAGAAGCCGGTGAACTTGACCAATGGCGGCTGACCCTCCAGCGCCACGTCGGCGGTGGCTTTGGTTACGCGGTCGAGAATATCCTGACTGATCGCAGACGGGTCGCCGGAGGCCTTGGCCGTGAACTCAAGCGTGGCCATGCCTTCGCTGACCGGCGTGAGCTTGGTCAGGGCGGCCGTATTGAGTACCGAATTGGGGATGACCATCATGTCTCCGGAACGGGTGCGCACCACGGTCTGACGCCAGGTGATGTCGTGCACGGTGCCTGTGACGCTTGAATGGTCACCAGATCGCCGGGTTGGATTACGCGGCCCAGCATCAGGCCGAAGCCGCCGATGATGTTGGCGATTGTATCCTTCAGACCCAGCGAGATCGCCACACCTCCAACACCAAGGGCGGTGATAAGTGTGGTCGGATTGATGCCGAATACGGGCTGCAGTACCATCGCTGCGCCGGTGACCCAGATGGTCACGCGCGTGAGGTTCACGAAAATCGAGGCGCTGGGAATCTGAGAATTGTCCAGAATCTTGCGCAACACGCGGCTGATGACGCGGTCGGCCACAAATACGATGGCCAATACAATGGTCAGCCAGATGAGTTTGCCGGCGTTCACCTGAAACCAGCGTGCGATGTCTTCTGCATATTCAGTCATACGCCTACTGTATCGGTCGTTTCTGGTGAAGTCGTGGAGACGGGGTGGCAGAAAGCGGAATCGGCCTACGGTCGATTCCGCTACTCCTGGCGTTCGCGGCAGGTCTGGCCGAGGCCGCGGGCCAGTCGAATCGGATCGAGAATCTCGTCCAACTGCTCGGCGGGCAGGTCGGTGCGTTCGCCGGCCGCCTCGCGCACGGTACGGCCGGTATGTACGGCTTCGGCGGCGATGTCGGCCGCGTGCTCGTAGCCGATGTAGTGGTTGAGCGCGGCGGAAATCGACGGTGAGGACTGGGCGTATGAACGCCCCAGGTCAGCATTGATTTCGATGCCTTCCACGCAGTTGACGCGGAACGTCTCCATGGCGTGCGTCAGCAACGCCATGCCGGTCAGCAGCTCATGCACCATCACCGGGTCGAAGGCGTTCAGCTGCAACTGTCCCTCGGCCACAGCCCAGTTCACAGTCACGTCCATGCCGAAAATCGTGAAGCAGCACTGGTTGACGCATTCGGGGATCACAGGGTTCACTTTGGCCGGCATGATCGACGATCCGCCTGGCGAGCCGGCACGTTGAGATCGTTGAAACCGCAGCGCGGCCCGGAATTGAGCAGTCGCAAATCGTCGGCGGCCTTCTTCAGGTGCACGGCGAGGCTCTTGATGGCAGCCGACGTGGCCACGTACGCGCCCATATCCGTCATGGCGGCCACCGGATCGGGCGCGGCGGTGACCGGCAGCCCGGTGATTTGCGCCAGATGCTTGATAGCGGACTTGCGGAATCGCAGATCCGCGCAAATGCCGGTACCGATGGCGGTGGCACCGAGGTTGAGCTGGGCCAGCAGCGGCACCACGCGATCGAATGCAGCCAAATCAGACTTCAACAGCGTGGCAAACGCATGAAATTCCTGACCATAGGTCATTGGTACGGCGTCCTGCAGCTGCGTGCGGCCAATCGTCACGTCATTGATATGTTTGTCGGCCAGATCGTGGAAGCTTGGCGAGTTTCTTGGTGGACTCGGCGAGCGGCCCGATCGCGTCGATAAGCGCGAGTTTGCAGGCGGCCGGGTAGGTGTCGTTCGTGGACTGCGACTTGTTGACGTCGTCGTTCGGATGGATGTATGTGTAATCGCCGCGCTGGCGGCCGGCGATTTCCAACGCACGGTTGGCGATCACCTCGTTCATGTTCATGTTCGACGAGGTGCCGGCACCGCCCTGCATCACATCGACCGGGAACTGATCGGCCAGTTTGCCGGCCTCAATTTCTAGGCAGGCGGCGCGAATGGCCTCGGCCTTGGCCGGGTCGATCAGGCCTAATTCCTCATTGGCGATGGCGCAGGCGCGCTTGACCGTGGCATAGGCGCGAATCAGCTCGGGATGTTGGCTATCGGTGATGCCGGAGACCGGGAAGTTGCCGATAGCGCGCTGGGTGTGAATACCCCAGTAGACGTTCGCCGGCACCTCCATCTGGCCGATGCAGTCATGTTCCAGACGGGTCTTGTTCGATGTTTCGCTCATGCTTCCATCTTCCTGTGCGTGGGTTGGAAACGCCAGCATGAGAGGCTGATTGCGCCTTGTGAGAAACCTCACGCGAGGTTCGTGCGGCGGAAACAATCCAGACTCGCTGGTTTTCGGTCAAGCGGTGTACCCGGGGAATCCTGCGGGGCCGTTCGACGATGAGATGGTGGATGGCGCGGCATGCGTGGCGGCGACGGCATGCCGGGGGCGGTCGAATCCTGCGCATTGTGCACGAAGATGCGATTCCAGTAATTAAGCATGTCCTTTTGGCTCATGGCCAGGTATATGCCATGGCCAGCACGGCCACATCTTCTTTAAGCAGGTCTTTGATTTCGATGGTGTCGCTCAATTCGGGCCAACGTTGCAGCACGGCGAGCATGCCGCCCACGGTGAACTCGACCATGAGATCGGTTTTCAGGTCAAGGTTCTTGGGGTCGCGTTGCAATGTGCTGAGCATTTGCAGACGGCAGAAGTCGCGCAGCGATTCGGTCAGTTCAAGCGTGCTGTGCGGGCCTGCCAACAGGGCCAGGTGGTCGAGGCGCTGACGCTGCTCTGGATCGGAGAGCGTGGCGGTGACGCGGTCTCGCCATTGTTCCTCGGGATTGCCGTTCGGATCGGGGGTGCGGTTGATCGGAATCGATTCGACCTGATGCAGGATGGCTGAATCGGCCAATTCGGGCAGGCTGGAGAAGTGATAGTAGAACGAATTACGGTTCACGCCAGCCTCACGCACCACGTCGGTAACGGTGATCTTGCGATAGTCGCGGTCGGCGAGCAATTCCCAGAAAGCGTTCTCGAGGCGTTCTTTGGCGGGCAGCACCTCGGAATCATGGCGTGGACGTGGCATCTCTTCCTCCTGATGCACCAGCGTGATATGGTCACGCTGTCTAATAACTTATTGGGCAGTATAACTATTATTTGTGGACATGTCTATGAGCTAATCGGCGATTTCAGTTGCGTCCTCCGCTGATGGCGAAGCTGTGGTGCCGGCATCGGCATCAGTATCGGCTCTGGCCGGAGCTGCGCTATCTGCTCCTGCTGCAGTTTCTGCTGGGATCTCGGCTGTTGCTTTGGAGGTCGCAGAACTTGGTGCGGAAGCCGGGGCGGGCGTCGGCTTGCGTTTGGCCGTGGACGCTTGAACAGTATCGCCAGGGCCTCAACCAAATGACGCCGGTCTGCGGGGGTCAGCCCAACGTACGCGCCAAGCATCGCCGGAATCGAAGCGGGGAAGTTGCTCATCACCTCGCTGAAGCTGGTGGCGCCGTTGGCGTGCAGCACGGTGAACAGCGCATCCACCGCACGCTCGCGCTGTTCGGGCGTAAGCGTGGCGATCCAATGGTTCAGCTCCTCGTTAAACAACTGCGAGCTGGAACTCAAATCCGGCTCGGTGATGAACTGGTCACCATCCAATAGCCAGGTGAAGGCGGAATGCTGCATGATGCCATCCGAATCGGAAGAGACCACGCGGCAAGGCTCCGGGGTCTCGAAAATCATGCCCACAATCGACGAACTCGGCACGATTTTCGTCACCTTCGGCTGGATGGTGCGGTAGGCGGGGCTGGTCACAATCTCCGGCGGAAAACCGGGGCCATCCAGTGAATAGACATGCTGAATGCGCTTGCGCACCTTGGGATCGGCGTTCATGGCCGCGTAAATCGCCAGATTGCCTCCCTTGGAATGGCCGACCAGAATAATCGGACCCTCCCACAGTCGCGCCACCATATCCAGATAGGCGCTGGCTGAACGTTGCGCCGGCACCGGATACTGGAAAGCCATATTGAAATCTTCCTTCCATCCGATGAGCGAATCATCGGTGCCGCGGAAGGAAATAACCAACGTGCCTTTGTAGGTCGGCTTTCGGCGCTTGTGGCCGTCGGGCAGTTGGAAGGTGGCGGCGGCGAATTGGGTTTGCTCACCCTGATTGATGTGCTCGACCACCGCGCCCAGGCGAACGTTGGCGTAGCGGGGGTTTTCGCCTGCGGCCTGGAACAGGTCGTGGGTCAGGTCCGGGTTGACCACTGAAACCATTTGGGCTTCGTGCGGCTTGTCGTCGGCATGTGTTTCCGGCGAACGATGCAGCTCGCGGTTGGCCTCGTCAAGCTTACCGATTCAAGCTCGGGATGCCAGATACCCTTCAGCCAGATCAGTGGATGCTTGGGTTCGAAAGCGCGAATGCGTGCGGCGAACGAGCCTGACCGCGTCTCATCCAGCATCAACGTCGGACAGACACTGGCCACATCCTCATAGATGAGCGTGGAGATGATCAAGCGTCGATTTCGTTGAACGGCAAGTCGGCGAAGGAGCGCGTTTCGGTGTGCGCGTAATCGATAATGCCGGTCATGCGCACCTCCTGCTTCCGTTGATATTGCATATCCCCTTGGGCTGCGTGGTCTTGCGATCGCGTGCGGCCGTGCGGCTGCGCGCAGCAATTAACCATATGCATTCCATTGTAGGGATTGTACGGTTTTGGCCGGCGCGATCGAGCAAGACTGCACCGACGGCGAACAATTCGTGGAAGGATTCCCGTCGGCTTGTCGAAAATTGTCGGGTAGCAGGGTTGCGATGCCAGCCAGCCGACCACCCTCCGGCGCTACGCGCCATCTCCCGCCGGCGGGAGGGTTAACCACTCAATCCTTTTTGACGAGGCGGACCGCTGGGCCCGTCAAAGGTTCGGCAGATCGAAGCGCGCCAGATCCACGCCCTCGAGTTCAAGCAACTCGGCCTTGATGTCGAGTCGGCCGCCGTAGCCGCCAAACGCGCGGCCCGAGCCGACTACGCGGTGGCAGGGCACGATGATGGTAACCGGATTGCGCTTCACTGCGCCTCCGACCGCCTGCGCGGCCATGCGGCCGCCGCCGCGTCGTTCGGTCAATTCGGCGGCGAGTTCGCCGTAACTTACCGTCATGCCATAGGGGATTTCGGCCACCAGATTCCACACTTCATGTTGGAATGGCGTGCCGGCGGGATGCAAAGGCGGCACCTGATCCGAGCCGGGGCGTTCGCCGGCGAAATAGGCGGTCAGCCATTCGCGGGTTATACGGAATACGTCGGGTTCACTATCGGATTCGCGATTCGAATCGAGAACGGCTTGGTGATCGGTGGCCCACCACCAGTCTTCAAGACAGAGTTCGGTAAGTCCCTCGCCGTCGGAGGCCATCATCATCCGGCCGATGGGCGTTTCGACTGTGGCCCGCATCAGTTGTCGTTGCGTCATACCGCCATTATCGCGCGTTGAGGGATGAAGCCCATACCGTGCCTGATTCCATGAAGGACGGCACGTCGGCGTAGTTCGGGAACTTCACTTCGGCGCTCGATAATCGTTGGAAAACCGGTGGGACACGCGGGGGCTTGGCTTTTTCCTGAGATTGGCGTATCTTTGTCACCTGTTGCCTGTGAAGGTAACACATGCGGACATAGCTTAGTTGGTAAAGCGCAACCTTGCCAAGGTTGAGACCGCGGGTTCGAGTCCCGTTGTCCGCTCTCGGATGGTTGATTCATGCTGATTGATTCGACCGGATGATGACCCGGGCGGTTGGCGCAGTGGTAGCGCACTTCCCTGACACGGAAGGGGTCACAAGTTCGAATCTTGTATCGCCCACTCGATGAATCGCCGGCAGAATGTTGCCGGTTTTTTCATCACAGGCTCGGGCGATTGGCGCAGCGGCTAGCGCACTTCGTTCACACCGAAGGGGTCGTAGGTTCGATTCCTACATCGCCCACCCGAGATTCACGCTCGTTGGCCATGTGGCCGCGAGCGTTTTTTTCATAATCGATGTATTCCGATTATGCCGGTCCAATCGGGGTGCGGGCTAGAATGCCGCGGAGCCGGCAGAATGGCGGGATTCCGCCGATGCAACCTGTGGTTGCGCGCGAATATGCAACCTGAAGATGGTGGCGCGGAACTGGTTTGCCGTGGCATAGTGAGGGCATCGGCCGAATATGTCATGATGAGCATTACCTATGAAGGGACACTCCGATGAGCTTCCGCGCCAACCTGCAATACCTGCGCGCACAACGCAACATGCCCCAGGAACAGCTGGCCATGTTGCTCGGCGTCTCGCGCCAGGCCATCTCCAAATGGGAATCCGAGAAGGCTATCCCGAGATGGACAAGCTGCTTATGATCTGCGACCTGTTCGGTTGCACGCTTGATGACCTGGTACTTGGCGATGTGAGTGCGAGCGTGAACGTGGGTGCGGCCGCGCGCGGCGCAGCGGAGGGCGACCATGGCTCGGCTGCCAGAACCGTAACCGGGGAGGGAGCCGGGGAACCCGCGTATATGAAGGATGCTGATGGGAACATCGGTGAATCAGCGCGGTCCGGCGGTGACGGCATCAATGGCCCGAGCTCCGCAAATGCATTGCCCGGCGAAATGTTGCACGGAATCAGTTCATCACGTCCCGGCACGCTGGCTAATGTGGCTGCCTTACCGCAGGATCTGACCGGCTACGATGAACACCGCTGCCGATTCGCGCTACTGATTGCCGGCGGTGTCGCGGCGATTATCGCGGGAGCCGGCATCGGCAACCTGTTCGATTCCGATAATTCCATTCTCGGCGTGACGCCACTCAACGATTTTCTGACATTCCTGGGCATCTGCGTGGGCGTGATTATCGGGCTGGCGATGCTGATTCCGGGCGGCATGTCACATACCGACTTCAAACGGCGGCATCCCTATGTCGAGGATTTCTATGCTGCGAGATGTCGCCCTCGGCACAGAGTTGCCGAGGGCCGGCAAATCACTCCCGCGTCGGGTCCTTTTGCAGGAGCAGGAAGACGAGTGCCGCGACGAGCAGGACGGCGATGGAGAGCACGCCGAGCGAGGCGTTGCCGGTCAGGGACGTGGTGGTGGCCACCAGGAAGGTGCCGATGATCGAGGCGGTCTTGCCGAAGATATCGTAGAAGCCGTAGTACTCGTTGGCGTGATCCTTGGGGATGATCTTGCCGTAGTACGAGCGGGAGAGCGCCTGGATGCCGCCCTGGAACATGCCGACCAGAATCGCCAGAATCCAGAACTCCACGGCCGACTTCAGGAAGAACGCGGCGAAGAACACGATGCACATGTATGCCACGACCGCCGCCGTGATCATCACTTTGCAGCCGAACCGGCCGGCCAAACGACCGTAGAGAATCGCGCAGGGGAAGGCCACGAACTGCGTGACGAGCAGTGCCACCACCAGCTGGTGGAGTCGATGCCAAGCTCGGCACCGTAGGAGGTACTCATCGAAATCACCGTGTTCACGGCATCGATGTAGAAGAAGAACGCGATCATGAACATCCACAACGGCTTGTTCTTCACGATTTTGCCGAACGTGCCCGCCAGTTCGCTGAACGTGCCGCGCACGGCCGAGCCCAGCTGGTCACGGGTGGCGCGATAGTGCACTTGGCGGTAGCTGGTAAGCAGCGGGATGGTGAATGCCACCCACCAGATGGCGGTGATGATGAACGAGGCGCGCGTGCAAGCCACCGTGGACCAGTCGAAGAGCGACGGGCCGCCGAAGATCAGCGCGATGCAGAAGATGAACGGCACGGTGGAGCCGATGTAGCCCCAGCCGTAGCCATGCGAGGAGACCTTGTCCATGCGCTCGTTCGAGGTGGCGTCGATGAGCATCGAATCGTAGAACGTTAGCGAGCCGTTGAGGCCGATGGTCGCCAGAATGTAGACGACTAGGAACGGTAGCCAGGTCAGGGGCAGGGCCATTGCGCAGCAGGTGACCACGCCAGTGCCGAAGAAGCCAAGGAAGAACTTGATTTTCATGCCTTGCACGTCGGCGATGGAGCCGAGCAACGGCATGAGCAGCGCGATGACCAAGGAAGCAATGGTTTGCGCGTAGCCCCAGGCGGACACGATGTTGCCGTCCGCCGGCATCAGCGATTTGGCATAAATGGGGATGACGGCGGTGGACAGCAGCACGAATGCCGAGTTGCCGACGTCGTAGATGATCCACTTCTTCTCGCGGGCGGTCAGTTTGGCGCTTTGCGGCACCGGTTCGTGGACATTCGTGGGATCAGTCATATACACTCCTCGACAGTATCAACTCAATCTATCGTAGAAGCGCGGACTAGGGTAGGGGAGCCATTCCGGTTGAACGGCGGATGAATAATGCCGGGCCTCTTTCTAAGGGGAGCCAGAGCAAAATAGCTCCCCTCGCTGAGGGGAGCTGGCCGCGAAGCGGACTGGGGGGAGCTACCTATAGTCGACTATTCGCCGATCAGCGCGATGGCCTCGTCGTAATCGGGGCATTGCGGCACGCCGTTGAGGCTGTGCTGGATGGCGATGGATGCCGCCGCGTTGGCGATCTTTACCGATTCGGCCAGACTATGGCCCTTTGCCAGCATCGCGCACATCACGCCGGTGTGGCAACCGCCCGCCGAACGGGTGTGTACGGCCTTGGTCGGGTATCCCTCGATATGAATCGTCTCGCCACCTGGCTCACGAATCCAAGCGCCGCGGGCGCCGACACGCACCACCAGCGGCGCGCGCAGTGTAGCGCCCAAGCCGTCGCACAACTGGTGCATGAAGTCGTCAAGTCCGCCGCCAATGGTGACTTTGCTGTCGTCGATTGGCGCACCAAGTCGCTCGGCCAGCGTCATGGCTCCTGACGGTTGCAGGACCAGACCGGGCGTGCGAGCACCAGGTCCTCAAGCATATGGTCGTTGACCAAACGCAACGTATTGGTGGGGTTGATCACCAGCGTGTAGTCGCGTGCAGCCGGGTCGGTACCGGCCTTGAGCAGGAATCCGTCCACGCCGGTGGCCGTGTGGTCCATCAGTGTGTTGCCGCTGATGTGCACCACGTCTTTGGGCTGCGGCTCCAGCGTGTCGAACGTGTCCGAGTCGCCATGAGCCTCGGCGCCATAGGAAGCGATGAATGTCTTCTTCGGCGCGCCGGAGCTCAGCACCACGCGGAAGCCGGAATCCTCATCAAGACGATCCTGGCCGATATGCGTAATGCCGTTGTCTTGGAATGACTGGCGGATGAAATGCGCCCACAGGCCGTTGCCCAGAATGCCGGCGTGCTCGGTCGGCACGCCCATGCGGCTGGCCGCCTGCAGCACGCGATAGCTGCCGCCAATGGAGGGCTTCGGATGATCGGCCACGGCGAATCCGCCCTGTGCCGGCACCTTGTCCACATTGAGCATAATGTCCACCCAGACTTGCCCCAGTGAAATCACGCTGCTCGTGAGTGCCGATACCTCGCTTGAGATTCAACATGACAGCCTCCTTCGTCGTAAGTTGCACGAGGACCCCTTCGTCCCTTGCCGTCTCTTATACCGAGATTATATGAGAGTTTGCTGGATGCGGAAAAGGAAGGCCGGCGTGTTTTATCGGGTAAACGCTATGATTTGCAGCGTAATTCGCCGCTGGCGAACTGCTGACGAACTACTTGCGGACCGCTGGCGAACCAATGCCGAGCCGCTCGTGAACCGCTGATGGCCCACTCGCAAGTTACGCTCGAACCGCGCGTGAACCGCCGAGGTTCGCCCATGATACACGCAAGAGTTGCGGTTGTCGGTATTGGGCTATATATTTGTGAAGTTGTGTGTTCGGCATGTCGGGTGAAACCGGCGGTCGAATGCGTGAAAGACTTGACACATCAAGGTTAAGGGAGTCCATCATGGCAGCTCGTTGCGCAGTGTGCGGCAAGGGACCGCAGACCGGTTTCACCGTTTCCCATTCGCACCGTCGTACCAAGCGTAGCTTCCGCCCGAACCTGCAGTCTGTGCGCACCACGATTGATGGCGAGAACACTCGCCTGCGCGTGTGCGTCAAGTGCCTCAAGGCTGGCAAGGTTCAGCGCGTGGCCGCGTGAATCGCGTACTAACGTGGAGCAAAACCCGTTTGAGCTTCGGCTTGGCGGGTTTTGTTGTTTCTGCGGCCTAAAGAGGCCGTGCGAATAGAATAGGCCAATATGAGCATCACTATGGCACCACTCTCGCTTCGCTGGTCACCAACAAGCGTCGCGTGTCCGCGCTCAAATCGCTGGGAATCGTCACTGTCGGCGACGCCCTGACCTACTATCCTTTCCGCGTCACCGAACCGGTGCCGCTTCGCGCCATCCGCGAGGCCGCACCCGGCCAGCAGATGGCATTTGCCGCCGTGATACGAGATATGCGCGTGGTGCCGATGAACGCTCGCCGCGGCTACCGACTCGAAGCGACGGTCGATGACGCCGACTTCGCCCGGTCTCGTCGCGTACCCGGCAGTACGGCCCGGCTCACGTTCTTCTCGTATCGTAAATCGTATGTGGATTGGGTCAGCGTGCGACTGCGCGCCGGCACGTCTGTGGTGGTCTCCGGTATGCCCGGCGAATACATGGGTCAGCTGCAGTTCACCCATCCCGAAATCCTCACTGTCGCGCCCGTGCGGCCGGAGCAGGAGCGGGGCTTGAGGGTTACGCTCGGGGCGCGGCATCCGGCAATGGCGCGTTTGCGGGAAGTGCCGATCCGTATGCCAGTGCGCAGTCCGCGTATCCGCCGGCCGCGACTGCCCCTTCCGGGGCCGCGTTGAAATACGACGCCGATACCGTGCAAGAGGCGCTTACCCGCGTCTGCCGGCCCCGCCCGGTATATCACGCCAGTTCGCGTATCTCGTCCGAACATATTCATGAGACGATTCTGGGATTGCTGTGGATGATGGGGGCCCGCACGTCATCCACGCCTGACGGGCAACTCGCTGGCGCTGGGGCAGCCGGCATTGTGGCTCCCGCGACTGACACCATCGCCGTCCAAAACGGGGAAGAGAAGTCCGGCACGACCGCCGAATCCGGTGCTGAGGCGCTCTCCCAATCCATCCAGATGTGCTGCCCGAATCGGTGCGCAAGGCCAAGAACCTCATGCATCGGGCTGAGGCGTTCCTGGCCATTCATGATCCGGCCTCCACGGCCCGGTTCAAGGAGGCCATCGAAACCCTGCGCTATGAGGAGGCTTTCGTTTCGCAGACCTCGCTGCTGAAGTCTCGACAGCACGCGCACAAGTCATCGGCGCATCCTTGCCCGCTGAACGAGGCGCTGGAAACAGCTCGAGCGTCGGTGGGCGAAGCGGTTGCGGAGCCAAGTACGCAACCAGAAGCATCGGAGCGCGGTTCTGCGACCGATCTGCCTGATCTGCCCAATTTGCCCAATTTGCGCGACCGCTTCATCGCATCGTTGCCGTTCACACTGACAGCCGGGCAGAGTCAGGTGGTGGACGACATCGCGTCCGATCTTGAACGTGACTGGCCCATGCAGCGTCTGTTGCAGGGCGAAGTCGGCTCCGGCAAAACCGTAGTGGCGCTCGCGGCCATGCTGCAGGCGGTCGGCGCCGGCTATCAGGCGGTGCTGGTGGCTCCCACTCAGGTGCTTGCCGAACAGCATTACGAGACCATCAGCAAGATGGTGTCGGGGTTGACCCTTGCACAGCCGGGTGCCAAGGAGACCGATGCCGCGGCCGACGTTGAGGGCGCGATGGGCGCGTCCGGTGCTTCGACGGTCTCTTCTTCCAAGGTGACTGCGGAAATTCCCGTCACCCTGCTGACCGGTGGTATGAAGCTTGCCGCCCGGCGTAAGGCGCTCGCTGCGGCCGCCAGTGGTGAGCCGGGCATTATCGTGGCCACGCACGCGGCGTTTTCCAAGACCTTCCAAGCCCCGCACTTGGCCTTGGTGGTGATCGACGAGCAACACCGGTTCGGTGTGGAACAGCGCGAAAGCCTCAACGCCAAAACCGATGACGGCACCACGCCGCATCTACTGGTGATGACCGCCACGCCCATCCCGCGCACCGCCGCCATGACTTGGTTTGGCGATCTCGATATTTCCTGGCTCACCGAATTGCCTGGCGGCCGCAAACCGATTCGTACCGTGGTGGTCAATGAGGCCGACGCCGCCACCATGGGGCGTATGTTCGCGCACATTCGCGCGCGAGTCGACGCGGGGGAGCGGGCCTATATCGTGTGCCCGCGCATTGATGCGGATGATGAGGAGAACGAAGGCGGTTCCGGCGTTTCGGCAGCAGCCGGTTCTGCCCGCGGACGCGCCGCAGCATCTGGTTCCAGTGCCCGCACAGCTGCAGGCGGCCGTGCGACGCGCGCGGCGGCCGATGCCATCGGCATCGACGACCCCTACGAAACCTTCGACGAAAATGGCGAAACCGTGGCTCGCCCGCCATTGCATGCGGTGGCCGAAATCGCCGACCGGTTGCAGAAACTTCCACAGTTCCAAGGCATTCGGTTTGCGACTCTGACCGGCCGCGACAAGGATGACGTCAAAACCCAGGTCATGGCCGATTTTGCCGGCGGCGAGACTCCGATCCTGGTGTCCACCACGGTGATCGAAGTCGGCGTGGACGTCAAGCAGGCCAGCTGCATCGTCATCTTTGATGCCGACCGATACGGCCTCTCTCAGCTGCATCAGCTGCGCGGCCGCGTGGGGCGTGGCGGCACCAACTCGTGGGCGTTCCTTATTTCCCGTGCGGAACCCGGCTCCCCGGCCGAGCAACGGCTCGAAGTGATTCACCACTCGCTCGACGGTGCCGAAATCGCCCAAGCCGACTTGGAATTCCGCGGTGCCGGCGATGTGCTCGGCGACGCCCAATCCGGCGGCAAGTCCAGCCTGAAGCTCCTGCGCGTGGTCAAGGACGCCGACATGATCGCCGACGCCCGCACCCGTGCCGGGCAGCTTCTGGCCGCCGACCCCGAACTGGCAGGTGAGGTCCAACTCGCCGGTGCCGTCCTCGACTTCACCCGAGGCAACGAAACCTTCCTGACCTCCAGCTGAGGCACCTCCAGCTGAGGCTAGGGCTGCGCCCCCGTAATCGCACGATATAGTTTTTCCGTATGCCGATCGTGAGGAAATCACGGTCGGGAAGCCCTCGAATGTGCTTCAGTGGAGGCAAGACCATTCGTACATGAGGTACTCGAAGTGCATATATCATTGGTGCGCTTCGAGCACCCCATTGTTGTTCATGATTGGTATGCGCAGATGAACCTGTACAGTGAAAGCTATGCGTGTAATTTCTGGACGATTCAAGGGTGTGGCGCTTGCTACGCCGAAAACGGGTACCCGGCCTACCACGGATCGCACCAAAGAGGCGATTTTCTCGCACCTCGACTCATGGGGAGTGCTGGATGATGCCCGTGTACTGGACCTGTTCGCCGGTACTGGTGCGTTGGGCATCGAAGCGCTGAGCCGTGGCGCGCGAGAACTCGTGGCCGTGGAAAGTTCCCGGCCTGCGGCGGCGCTGATTACCAAGACCTTGGCGCAGCTACAGAAGAATCGTTCGTGGGATGCTTCGCTCAAGGCCCGTGTGCTGGTCAAAAAAGCCGAGCAAGTGGCTGGCGGCTTCGGCGAACCATTCGACGTGATATTCATCGACCCGCCCTATGCCTATGAGACCGCTGAATGCAATCAGCTACTGTCCGATCTGGCGGCGGGCAGCGCCACCAACGAGAACACGGTGATCATGCTCGAACGCTCGGTACGCTCGGATGATCCCACTGCCCCCGGAGGCTGGCAAATCACCGAAAGCCGCAACTACGGCGAAACCGCCGTCTTCTACATCGAATCCGCGGATGACGACTCGGATATAGAGCGTTCCGACGATTCCGCCGCGTAGTGAATCTCCCACCGTGTGGTGAATTAATCGGCGAGCCGGCGCGGATGGGCGGCGGAGACCTCCCAGCCCAAGGCCATCAGGTCTTGCGATCGGCCTTATCCAGCGCCTTGCAATCCAGTGCCGCGATAAGGTCTGGCCGAATCTCGGCGGTGCGGGCCAGCGCTTCGTCGCGGCGAAAACGGTCCACCTTGCCGTGGTCGCCGGACAACAGCACATCCGGCACCGCAATACCGCGCCACACGGCCGGCTTGGTGTACTGGCGATGTTCAAGCAGTGCGCCCTCGCCGGTGTAGGATTCCTCAACAATCGAATCTGGGTTGCCCATGAATCCGGGCATCAGGCGGTGATGGCCTCAAGCATCACCGATACCGCTACTTCGCCGCCGTTCAGCACATAGTCGCCGATCGAATATTCGCGTACGTCGACGCCTTGGGCGCGGTAGTAGTCCGGGATGCGCGCATCGTAGCCCTCATACCGGCCGCAGCCGAACAGCAGATGGTCGGCATGGCTGAGCTCGGTGGCGTCGCGCTGGGTGAACAACGGGGCCGATGGGTTCGGGAAGATGAGCACCGGTGCGCCGGATGGGGCGGGGGAGCCGGACGCTGCGAGAATCCCAGCAGTTCGTCCAGACATTCGCTCCACACTTCGGGCTTCATCACCATGCCGGCCCCGCCGCCGACTGGCGTATCATCACCGAATGATGCACATCGTGGGTCCAGTCGCGCAGGTTGTGCGCCTTGATCTCCAACAATCCCTTGGCCTGGGCTTTGCCCATCAGGCTGAGGTTCATCACCTCAAAGTATTCGGGGAACACGCTCACGATATCGATCTTCATGTCATCCAGCCTAACGGTAGCCCCTCCCGCATTACACGGCCACCACTACACTATTGCGGTGATGAATACGACGATGAACCTCCCCACCCGCAAAAAGCCCGAAGTGTTGTCCCCGGCCGGCAACCTGAGGGCCTGAAAACCGCGGTCGATTATGGTGCCGACGCCGTCTACTGCGGCGGCAAAGCCTTCGGCATGCGATCGGCCCCCAAAAACCTTAGCCTTGAGGATTTCGAGGAAGGATCGCGCTACGCCCATGAACGCGGCGCTCGCGTGTACGTGACCTGCAACGTGCTGCCGCGCAACAACGAGATCGAAGCCATGCGCGAGTACGTCGGCCAGCTCAAAGACACCGGCGTGGACGCGCTGATCGTCTCCGATATTGGCGTGATGATGATGGCCCGTCAGGTGGCTCCGAATCTGGAACTGCACGTCTCCACCCAGGCCGGCGTGACTAATTATCAGGCTGCGAACGCCTTCTACGAGCTTGGTGCTCGCCGTGTGGTGTTGGCCCGCGAGATGGACTTGCAGGCCGTGCGTGATATTCGCGCCAACATTCCCGATGACCTCGACATCGAATGCTTCGTCCACGGTGCTATGTGCATGGCCTTCTCCGGCCGCTGCCTGTTCTCCAACTATCTGACCGGCCGCGATGGCAATCACGGCGAATGCGCCCAGCCATGCCGCTGGAAGTATTCGATCGTGGAAGAGAAGCGCCCCGGCCAGTACTTCCCGATCGAGCAGACCGAGAACGGCGCCTATCTGTTCAATTCGCAGGACATGAATATGCTGGGGCACTTGGATGATTTGATTGACTCCGGTGCCACCAGCCTCAAAATCGAAGGCCGCGCGAAAAGCGCCTACTATATCGCCGCCATGACCAACGCCTACAAAACCGCGGTTAATGAATACATGATTCAACGCGGTTTTGAAGACGCTGATGGCAATGTTTTGAAGCCTTTCCATGACCGTGTGATTCGCCCGGGCGACCCCGATTTTGGCCAAGGAACCGAAGATCAAGTGATGCGCAATGCTGATGCCGCGTTCGCCGGTGTGGCCGATGAGGATATGACCGTGGCTCTGATACTGCGGTTGCCGATTCGGTCACCGGCTCGGTTGCCGCAGAACGTGACCGCGTGACGGTTGCTGATGCCGTCGACTCAACTGCCTCTGGTACGCCGGCCGGCACCGCCGTCGAACCCGACGGCATGAGCTCTCACGCCCGTTCCACGCGCCGCAAGTCCAACACCGCGGTCGAACAGATTGAGACCGATTGGAAACATGCGGCCGTTCGCCCGGCCCCACACGTCGAACTGCCCGAATGGCTGCTCGAGGAAACCGACAAGGTGGCCCACCGCGACTACTCCACCGGCTTCTATTACCCGGAGCACAAGGTCACACAGAACACCGACCGCTCCGCCTACTTCCGCTCATGGCTGGTAGTGGGCGAAGTGCTGAGCTGGAGCGCGGACGAAGACGGACGTGTCACGCTGATGAGCCGTAACAAGATTGAGCCCGGTCAACAGGTCGAATTCCTGCTGCCTGGCGAGAGACCATTGGTCTTTACCGTGCCGGAAACCGGCCTGCGCGATGCCGATGGCGCGCCAGTACCCGCCATCAATAATCCGGCGCACGTGTTCTCGATGCCCTGCCCGCACCAGGTGCCCATCAACGCCGCCATCCGCTCGCGCACCAAAAAGCCCACCCTCAAAGCCGAATAACCTACCACTCCGCCCCCGCTGACTGGGGGTGGTCATGAAAATCATGAACACCGCCCGCACCCAAGAAAGAATGCCTTATGCCTGAATACAGCGAAGAAATCCTCGATTCCAACAGCATCAGCTCTACCGATAAAGCCGGTCGCCCTATTCCGGTGACCATCCCCATCGCACTGGCCCCCGGCATCAAGGTGGTGTACACCACGCGACTGGGCGGCCTGAGCACCGGCGATTACGGCAACCTGAACCTCGGCGGCAAGTCCGGCGACGAACCTGAGGCCGTGCTGTCGAACCGCATCGCACTCGCCGAAGCGGTGCAAGCCCGCCTATCGCTGGTCTCCCAAGTACATTCCGGCGTGGCTGTGGACGTGGACGACTCGTTCGTCATCAACACCCCCTTCGGCTTCGACGTGTCCGGCACACATGGTGAGACTGACACTCCGCACGTCATCGAGGCGGACGGCCAGGTCACCGCACAATCCGGCATCGCCCTAGGCATGTTCGCGGCCGACTGTCTGCCGGTGCTGCTGGGCGACCCGGTCACCGGTATCATCGGTGCGGCCCACTGCGGCCGTCGTGGTCTGGAGCGCGGCGTGATCGGCACCACGGTGGACCTGATGAAGAGCAAGGGTGCCGACCCGGCGAACATCGTGGCCACACTCGGCCCGCGCATCTGCGGCGACTGCTATGAAGTGGGCGACGAGATCGCCGACCAGTTCATCAAGCGCTTCCCGCTGACCAAGACGAAGACCCGTTTCGGCGGTGCCGGCATCGACATCGCCGAAGCCGCGATGATCGACCTCGCTTTCGCCGGTGTACATCAGGTGGTCGATTCGATGCCGCGCGTGCACGCCGCCACCCAGTACCTTGAGGAAGACCCGGAACTCGCCGAACTGTGCCGTACGGATGGCGAAGGCCCGGCCGAGCTCGCGGAGCGCATCGACAACATCAGCCACAGCATGTGCACGCTCGAAAACCCACTGTGGTACTCGCACCGCCGCGCCGCGCTCGCCAACAAAACACACGAAGCCGCCTCCTCGCCCTCATCGTGCGTGACTAAACGGAGAATGCGAGCACATTCCGTGGAGAAGATGTGATGCAGTTCACGGACGGCCAGCCCTCACCCTACGGTGGTGCCTATGACTGAGAGAGATTTCGATACCCCCGTCGAGACGCCTACCGTCCAGCCGGCCCCCGCTCAGGGCGCCAAACCGGCGCAAACCGTGCCGGTGGTGGCCGTGGTGCTGGCCGCCGGCTTCGGTACGCGCTTCGACCCCGATAATCCCAAGCAGCTTGTCTCCGTGGGCGGCAAGCCCATCGTGTGCTGGAGCATTGATGCCTTTGAACATTGCGACCGCGTCAGCGACATCGTGGTGGTGGTCAATCCCAAGGTGCGCGGTGAAGTGGAAACGTTGGTTGGCGAGATGGGCTACACCAAGGTCCGCGTCATCATTGACGGCGGTGACGAGCGTGTGGACAGTACCGCCGCCGCGCTCGACATGCTGGCTACGGCTGGCATTCCGGACGATGCCAAGATTCTGATCCATGACGCCGTCCGTCCGTTCGTGGAACAGTCCGCCATCGACGGTTCGATTGATGCGCTCGACCAGTTCACGGCCGCAACCGTGGCCTACGCCTCAACCGACACCGTGCTGTTGACCGAGGATCTGGGCGATTTGAAAGTGGTCAAGTCGGTGCCGGACCGCCCGAACACCTTCCGCGCGCAGACCCCGCAATCCTTCCGCTTCGCACGATTCGTCACGCTTACGATTTGGCTGCCGCGACCCGGACTTCCATCCCACCGACGACACGCGCGTAGTGGTCGATTATCTGCCTGATGAACCCGTCGCCATTGTCTCCGGTGCGGAAACCAACCTGAAGATCACCACGCTGGAAGATATTCCCACAGCTGAGCGTATCGCGAGGAGATTCTCGGTCGTGATCCCAAGGAAGAGGCCCGCGCCCGCATGCACGCCCTGCTGGCCCAAGCGGCCGGCCAGATGCATCGCTAGACTGGCATTATGCGTGAACTCAATGTTGTGATCTCCGGCTTCGACCACTATGACGGCGTGGAGGTCAATCCCGCCGTCGAAGTGCCCAAGGCCATCGCCGAGCAGGGACTGGGCGTCTCCTCTGCTCCGGACGATCCGTTGGAGCAGGTCGCCGTCACCGTTCATGCTGTCAGCATCCCGGTGAGCTTCGCCAAAGCCTGGCCCACGCTGAAAGAGACGATTGAGCCACCAAGCCCAATATCGTCATCGCCACCGGGCTCAAGCACGCAGCCCGAGGCGTGATGCTTGAACGATGCGCCACCAACCTGATGGACGCGATCAAGCCAGACGCGGACAACGTGATCCCACGCCGCGAACCCATCGATCCCAATGGCCCGGCCGCCTATTGGACCCGCCTGCCGTTGCGCTCGATCCTGAATGATTTCACGGACGATTCGATTCCGGCCACCTTGAGTTCGGACGCAGGTACGTTCGTATGTAATTCGCTGTTCTACAACTTGCTCAACTGGACCGCCACCCAGGAGCAGGTGCTGGGCGGATTCGTCAGCTTCCCTCCGGTCGTTCCGGCGCATTCCAGCCAGCATGGTCTACCACTCGACCAGCAGATCGCCGCTGGCCGTGATGTGGTGCGCGAAGCCGTGCGCTACTATCTCAAGCCCTCCAGCTCCGACATCCTCATCGCCTAGCACGCTGTGCGCCACGCCGGAATAGAACATGGTTCGCACGCATTGTAACGATTGCGCGTCGCTCAACGCTCAGCGCTAGTGCGATGCGCTACAGTGCTTCAAGGATGTGCCAAGAGCTTTATGCGTGTGCGAAAGGAATAAACAGCGATGGTGGATCGTTTCCCGGTGGTGCTGCGAGGATATGACAAGGAGAAGGTTGATGCTGCCTTCGACGCTACTCAGGAGAGTATGAAGCGTGCGCAGCAGACGTTGGCCAGCATGCGTGAGCAGATTGCGGCGGATGACGACCGTATTCTGCAACTGCAGGCCCAACTTCAGGAAGAGAAGAACAAGAAGCCGGAAGGCAACAGCTTCGCTTCCTTGGGAGCGAACGCCCAGCAGATGCTCGCCTCCGCCGAACAGACGAGTACCGAACTGCTGGAACGCGCCAAGCAGGACGCGTCCTCCATCCGTACCACGGCTCAGGCTCAGGCCGAAACACTGATCAACAACGCCAAGCTGGATGCCCAGCATATTGTTGACGACGCCAATGCCAAGGCCGCCTCGATTCTGACGAACGCCAGCAATCAAGCCGAATCAGTGACCACCTCCGCCAACGAGGATGCCGCACAACTGCGCTCCGAAACTGCCAAGACCATCACCGAACAGCGTCAGACCGTCGAGCTTGAGCTCAGCAACGCGCGCGAAGAGCACACTAAGAAGATGGCTTCCGAACGCTCCACTCAAGAGCGCGAAATCGCCGACATGAAGGCGGAGGCGACCCAGCAGGTTGCCGCAATGCGCAAAAGCGCCAATGAGGAGATCACCAAGCTTAAGTCTGATTCCAACGATCAGATTGAGGCGGCGCTCGCCGAGGCCAACAAGAAGCTCGCCGACGTGCGCGAGCAAGTGTCCAAGATGATGACCGAAGCCCAGCGCAAGGCCAGCGAAATCATTGATGCGGCCAAAACCAAGGGGCAGGAAATCACTGATGAGGCCGAGGTCAAGCGCACCAGCACGATGAGCCAGGTCAACGCCGAGGTCGAGCAGATCCGTCACGACATCGCCGCTCAGCAGGATGAGGCCACGAAGAAGGTCAACGAACTGCTGCAGCACCTCGAAGAGCGTCGTGTGGCGGCCAAGCGGGAAGCCGATGAGTTGGTCGGTCAGGCCAAGAACACTCGCGACCAAGCCGATTCGTATGCCGCGTCCAAGCGCGAGGAGGCGGACATCCAGGCCGCCGCAATCGTACATAAGGCGGGCGAGGAAGCCGATGCGCAGATCGAGGAGCGTCGCGCCGCCGCCCAAAGCGAGCTTGACGGTCTGTCCAAGCGCATCGCCGATCTGCAGGAACGCGAGTCCGTCATCACCCAGCGTGTTTCGGAACTGCGTTCTATGTTCTCGCAGGCGTTCTCCGGATTCGCTTTCGGCGGTAATGCGGCGGCCTCTGGCCAGGATCAGGAAGCCGCTGCCGTGGCGGCATTGCCGGTGGTTGCGCCCGTCCCGGAAGTCAAGCCTGTACACAACGAGGCCGATGACCAGCCGGGTGAGTTGAGTGGAAACGAGTCGGCTGCCGACGATCACAATGAGACAGATGCGGCACCGGCTGATTCGGCTGATTCGGCTGATTCGGCTGATTCGGCTGCGCAGAATGAGCAGTCCGAATCGTCTGAGCCGTCCGAGCACCAGACACAGGGCGAACCGGAGGCCCCGACTCAGGAGAATCCGGCCGTATCTGAGCAGAACGGCGAATGACAGGCCTTCGATTAGACTACTAGCGGTAAGAATTACGGTACCTGCGCTTTCGAGCCAGGTGCCGTATTCGTTTGAATCTGCGCCACAAGCGCACCATCACAGAAGGAGTATGACATGAGTGAATTGACGCCTCTGACCGGTGAAGCGTTGAATACCCTGCGCGGCGATTTCGCACAGAGCGGCACCAACCGTCTGGCCATGAACGCGGTGACCGCCGCCGGCATCGACAAGGTGCTCGCAATTATGACCGCGCTCGTCTGATGCAGCGTCGTTTCTCCACCATCGTTGACAATGGCGAAGCACCCATCAGGATCGCTCCGGCCGCTGCTGGCTGTTCAGCTCCCTGAACGTGGCCCGTTTCGTGGCCAAGAAGAACATGAACTTGAAGGAGTTCGAGTTCTCCCAGAACTACGCGATGTACTACGACAAGCTGGAGCGCGTCAACTACTTCCTTAAGGATGTGGCCGCTCTGGTGGCTGCCGGAGAGCCTTCCGACTCCCGCCTGATGCAGCACCTGCTCGCCGACGTGATGGGCGATGGCGGCCAGTGGACCATGGCCATGAACGTGTACAAGAAGTACGGCGCTGTGCCCAAGGACCTGTTCCCGGAGACCGAATCCTCCAAGAACACCGGTGAAATGAACATCCAGCTGCGCCACATGCTGCACACCGCCGTGGCGCACATGTACGCCGCTGACGGCGATGCCTCCAAGGTCGAGGCGATTATTGCCGACGCCACTGCTGCCGGCCACCGTATTCTGACCATCCACCTGGCGAGCCGCCGGTTTCCTTCGACTGGGAATGGACCGACAAGGATGGCGAATTCCACCGCGACGGCGAGATTACGCCGGTTGAGTCTGGAAGAAGTACGTGGGTCCGGCTGATCTTGAGGACTACGTGTGCCTGGTGGACGATCCGCGCACCGAGCACGCCAAGGGCAAGAAGATCGGCATCGAGCACCTCGGCAATGTGGCTGGCGGCGACGCCACCGAGTACCTCAACGTGCCAAACCAGTTCATGAAGGACTGCGTCAAGCAGATTCTCGTTGAGCAGGGCATTCCGGTATGGTTCGGTGCCGACTGCCACCCGTTCATGGACCGTGAGAACGCGCTTGGGCCACCGACCTGTTCGAGTACGGCCGCGTGTACGACGTGGACTTCGATTTGGACAAGGAAGCCCGCGTGCGCTTCGGCGACTCCGCCATGAACCACGCCATGGCTTTCGCCGGCGTTGACGTGGCCGACGACGGCACCACCCGCCGCTGGCGCGTGGAGAACTCTTGGGGCGCCAAGATCGCCGACAAGGGCTACTTCACCATGTCCGACGACTGGTTCACCGAATACGTCTACGAGGTAGCCGTCCCGAAGGCCCTGTTGCCCGAGGAATACCAGAAGGCCCTCGAAGAGCCAGCCACCATGCTCCCCGCATGGGATCCGATGGGCGCTTTGGCCTGACTTCGTCAGCCTCCCGGAATCGGCCTGACGGCCAATGCTGTGTTTTCTCGCAGCCTGTCGGCTGCTAGGGTCTCTCCCTCTGTCAGCGCGAAGCCGCTGACAGAGGGAGAGACCGCGGTCGCAGGCCGCACAACAACACAGCATCGCCGCAGGCGAGTCCACACAGGCGAGTCCACCCAAAGTCCATAACTGCCGGCCCAACAAGCAGTCCCCGTAACAAACTGCTATAGTTGGGCTTTTGCGTCTATGGCGACATACCGACAGTACGTATACAAGGAAAGGAGTCGAGCAATGGCAGCACTACGTGGTCCGGATAGTTCCGAGGATGAACGTCGTTTGGGGGAGCAGGCCGTCTTTCCTGAGACCGTCGATGTCAACATTCGTCAGCTTGACCCCATTCCCGCGCCGCGTGCTTTCCTCAGGGAGCAGCCGCTCACCGATGAGATGAGCGAGCTCGTGCTCCACTCGCGGCAGGAAATCCGCGATGTGCTCAACGGCCGCGACGACCGACTGCTCGTCATCGTGGGCCCCTGCTCAATCCACGACCCGAAGGCCGCGCACGAGTACGCAGAAAAGCTGGCTGCCGTCAAGCGCGAGTTGGAAGACCGACTCGTGATCGTGATGCGCGTGTACTTCGAGAAGCCGCGCACCACCATCGGCTGGAAAGGCCTCATCAACGACCCCGATCTGGACGGTCGCTTCAATATTCGTAAGGGCATGTGGCTGGCCCGCAAGGTGCTCACCGACGTGCTGAGCCTCGGCCTGCCCGCCGCCACCGAATGGCTTGACCCCATCACCCCGCAGTACATCTGCGACGCGATCAGCTGGGGTGCCATCGGCGCGCGTAACACCGAATCCCAAGTCCACCGCGAACTGGCCAGTGGCCTGTCCATGCCGGTGGGCTTCAAGAACTCCACCGACGGCTCCATCAAGGCCGCCGCCGATTCCTGTTTCGCGGCCGGCTTCGAGCATCACTTCCTGTCCATTAACTTGGACGGTCGCGTGATTTCCGCCGAAACCAAAGGCAACCCGGATTGCCATCTGGTTCTGCGCGGCTCCAGCCACGGCCCGAACTACGATGCCGAATCCGTGCGTCAAGCTCTGGAAGACCTCAAGGTTTCCAAAGCGTCCGGCCCGAGCCAGCATGGCCTCGTCATCGATGCCGCCCACGGCAACTGCGGCAAAGACGAAAACCGCGAAGCCGAAGTCATCGAAAAGATCGCTGAGCGCCTGGCGCACGGCGAACAAGGCATCACCGGCGTAATGATGGAAAGCTTCTTGGTCGGCGGTCACCAAAAGCCGGCCCCGCTCGACCAGTTGGTCTACGGTCAGTCCGTCACCGACTCTTGCGTGCCGTGGGAACGCACCAACGAACTGCTGCACACCCTAGCCGACGCCGTCACCGCTCGCCGCTCGGCTAAATAGCTTTGTCTTTGTAAAAATGCTCACTGAGACCCACTCAGTGAGCATTTTTGCCAATAACGGTGGTCATGTCAGTTTGTTCCCGTGACACCTTATCCTTGGGAAGGATACTGACCCAAGGAGAGATGTTATGCAGCAGCAGGAGGAAGCAGCACATTCGCTGCATCCGTTGCAAGTCGGTCCGCAGCCGTTGAACACCCCAGAAGAGCTTCGCGCCATTCGTCAGGCGATGGGGGAGGGGAAGAACCCGCTCGTTGCCACTGATGTGCCGCGTTGGGAAGATCAGGTGGGTGTCAGTCGCATCATCAACCGCCGCGTATTGGAGTTGGAGCCGCTGCCCACGCCCGCGCAAGTGCTCGCTGAACTCCCGCTGACTGATCAGGCTCAGGAAATCGTCGCCTACTCGCGTGATGAGATTCGCGCGTGCCTGTACGGCCAAGACGACAGGCTGTTGGTCATCGTCGGCCCCTGTTCGGTTCATGACCCGAAGGCCGCGCTGGACTACGCGCGCCGATTGGCCAAGCTGAAAGATGAGCTCGGTGAACAGCTGCTCATCGTCATGCGCGTGTACTTCGAGAAGCCGCGCACTACCATTGGCTGGAAGGGCCTGATCAACGACCCGGATATTGATGGCAGCCACAATATTCGCAAGGGCCTGTTGCTTGCTCGCAAAACCTTGCTTGGTGTGCTGAAGGAAGGATTGGCGGCCGCCACGGAATTTCTGGAGCCCACCAGCCCGCAGTTCATCTCGGACGCGGTGAGTTGGGGCGCCATTGGTGCGCGCAACACGGAAAGCCAGATCCACCGCCAATTGGCCAGCGGGCTTTCCATGCCGGTCGGCTTTAAGAATGCCACTGACGGCTCGGTGAAGGCAGCGGTCAACGGTTGCTTCGCCGCTGCTCAGCAGCACACGTTCTTCGGCATTGACCATCTGGGGCGTGCCTGCGCAGTCGAGACCCTTGGCAACCCGGACTGCCATGTGGTGTTGCGCGGCTCGATTCACGCCCGAACTACGATGCCGAATCCGTGGCCAAAGCCATGGAAGACGTACGCGCCGAAATGCCCGCCGAATCCGCAGCCTCGCATGGTCTGATTGTTGATTGCTCGCACGGTAACTCCGGCAAGGACGAACATCGTCAGGCCGAAGTCGTGCGCAATATTGCCAGCAGAATTGCAGCTGGCGAACAGGGTATTACCGGCATCATGATGGAAAGCTTTATTGAAGGAGGCAATCAGAAGGCCGCGCCGCTTGATCAGCTGGTCTATGGCAAGTCGATTACTGACAAGTGCATCAGCTGGGAAGAAACCGAGGCCTTGCTGCGCGAGCTTGCGGAAGCCGTAGCCACACGGCGTTGGCACTGAGTTGCGTCATCGGCTCTCTCGCGGGAGCAATGCAACGAAACGTCTCTACCCCTCAGCCTGCCATTCGGCGGCCACCTCCCCTGACAAGGGGAGCCGAAAGTGTTGTGAAAGGAACTTACGTATGGGTATGAAAACTGTAGCTATTATTGGCGCATTGGATGAGGAAGTGGCGCTGATCGCCAAATCGCTCACGCATGTGACGCACACCGCCAAGGGCAGCCTTGACATCGTGTCCGGCACGGTCGACTCCTTCGGTTCTGACGTCATCAAGGTTGCCGCAACGGTAGGCGGCATGGGACTGGTCAATGCGGCCGCCACCACGCAGCTGCTGATTGACGAGATTGCCCCGGACGCCGTGATTTTCAGCGGCATCGCCGGCAACCTCAACACCCACCTGCACATCAACGACGTGGTGCTCGGCGGCACCCTGCGCTACCTCGACACTGACATGCGGCTCGTAGGCCAGTGGAAGCCCGGCACTGCGGACGCTCCGGTGGAGGAATTCCACTCTGATGACCGTCTGCTGGAAGTCGCCGACGAGGCGCTTGCCAATGCGGGCATTACCCACATCACCGGCATCATCGCCTCCGGCAACTACTTCGTGGACACGCCCCAAAAGGTCGAGGAGGTCATCCGACTCACCGGGGCTGACGCCGTGGAGATGGAAGGCGCCGCCGTGGCACAGGTCGCCGCCCGCAATAACGTGCCGGCACTGGTGATTCGTGCCCTTTCCGACAACGCCGACACCGATTACGAGGTATTCAAGGAGTTCGACATCTCCGAATACGCCGATACCGCCGCCCGTCTGGCTGTCGACATCGTCAAGCGCCTGTAACTGGTCACCTCCAAGTTCGGCGTTGCCGGTGTGGGCTGGTACATGGCCATCATGACTGCCCTCGCTCTGCTCGCTCTGTTCCTGATCAAGGAAAGCAAGGACAAGGACTACGAGCTGTAAATAGAGCTCCCCATATTATGCTCCCGCCAGCGGGAGCATTTTGTTATGTCGTCCCGCCAAAAATGAACAATAGACGAACTTACGTAGTTTAGGCATCTCACTACGCCTCGCACGTTTTACTCTGGAAATCATGGATATCTGGCAGATCGTCGTGATTGTGGTGCTCGCCGCGCTGATACTGGTGTGGGTTGCCGTCATCGCCTACAACAAAGGCCGCGTTTCAGGCCGGCTCGCCGCCGAACAGGACCTGTCCGGCGACGAGGATACGCATTCTCTATTCGGTGATGATGCGCCGTGCGCCCCACCGAGCGTCGCCTGATTGAAGTCCTGCCCGAAGCCCTGATCGTCACCGACCGCAACGGTCTGGTCCAATATTCAAGCCCCGGCTCAGTGCCATTCGGCCTAGTCTCCGGCGACCGACTCAACTCGCGTGAAGTCGAGGACATCCTCACTCAGGCCGCCGCCGACGGTGGCATGCGTGAGCGTGAGGTTCAGCTGCCGGTCAATCGCAATTCCTATCCGTCCTCTAATGGCCGAGGACTGGAGGCCGGCCAGTCACGCCCGTCCAACACGCTGTATTTGCGTGTGCGCATTGGCGATATCGGCGATGACCTGTACGCCATCTTCATCAACGACATGTCCGAGCAGCGCCGTTTCGAGGCCGTCCGCCGTGACTTTGTGACCAACGTTTCGCACGAACTCAAGACTCCGGCCGGTGCCATCGCGCTACTGGCCGAAACCGTGACCGACGCCGCCGATGATCCGGACGCGTACGGTATTTTTCCGGCCGTATCTCCAAGGAATCCGCGCGCCTGACCGAACTGGTGCATCATCTTATCGACTTGCAGAAAGCCCAAAGCCCGCAAAGCGTGATCGATGCGCGGCGCATTTCCGCGCTGGATGTGGCACGCGCCGCCATCGCCGCCAATCAGACCCAAGCCGACTCCCGCCATGTGGATATCCGACTGAGTGTCAACGGACAGTCAGTACCCACGAAGGTCGAGGAGCCGGCCGATGGCGAAGGTTCCTTGGAAGAATCAGGCAGCCCAGCCACGAACGGTCCGATGATCAAGCCGACAAAGAGGCCATGCAAACCGCCGTCAAGAACCTCGTAGAGAACGCCATCCATTACTCGCCCGAACACACCACTGTGGCGGTCGGCGTGGGGGAGCGCGATGGCAAAGTCACCATTCGCGTGGTCGATCAGGCATCGGCATCCCCGCCAAATCGCTGGACCGCATTTTCGAGCGATTCTACGGTCGACCCGGCCGTTCGCGCGAGACCGGCGGTTCGGGACTCGGCTTGGCCATCACCAAGCACTGCGTGCAGGAGAACGGCGGTCGGATTTCGGTCTGGTCGCGTACGGGGGAGGGGTCGACGTTCACCATCGAGCTGCCGGCCGCCCCGGATGAGGATGACGACGAGGCCCGGTCGGACGAGTCGACACAAGCGTAGGGCCTTGGTTGGTGCCCGACATGGTGCCATTCCATTGCCACACAATCACACAGTGGGCGAGGTGCGCACACCGCGCGTAGCCCAATTACGCAATTACGTACTTTCGGGAAACAGCAGGCTAACGGAGAACAAATGGTTACGATAATGTCGGAAAACTTTGCGCCTATGCGCACGGGAACATACCCAAGAAAGGCTACTATGACACGCATTCTTATCGTCGAAGACGAGGAATCCTATCGCGAGCCGCTGGTATACCAGCTCACACGCGAGGGGTACGACGTGTCCGCCGCCGCCACTGGCGAGGAAGGTCTGGAACTGTTCACCAAGGGCGGCATCGATTTGGTGCTGCTTGATTTGATGCTGCCGGGCATTGACGGCACTGCACTGTGCCGCCGCATTCGTGAGCAGAGCCGTGTGCCGATTATTATGCTCACCGCCAAGAGCGCCGAAATCGATAAGGTCGTTGGCCTTGAGATTGGTGCGGACGATTATGTGACCAAGCCGTACTCTTTCCGTGAGCTGCTGGCACGTATTCGTGCCGTGATGCGTCGCAATCAGGCCACTGCCCAGGCTTCCGGCACTGTGGATGACGATATTCCGCTGGTGTGTGGCGATATCGCCATGCAGGTTGGCCAGCATCAGGTCACCGTACGCGGCGAAACCGTGTTCTTCCCGCTCAAGGAATTCGAACTGCTCGAATACCTCATGCAGAACAAGGGCCGTGTGATGACGCGTCACCAGCTGATCGACCGCATCTGGGGTTCGGATTATGTGGGCGACACCAAGACGCTCGACGTGCATGTCAAGCGCGTGCGCTCCAAGATCGAGGAAGATCCGGCGCACCCCAAGTATCTGACTACCGTGCGCGGTCTCGGATACAAGATCGATACTCCCGCGGAGTAAATGGAAGGCGGCCTTCGGGTCGCCTTTTTTTGTTGTGGATTGTGGGCTCGCTGTGGACTCGCCGCAGGCGAGCCCGCTCCAAAAACTACGTAGCCTCAACGTAGCCCACAAACATCCAAGTGTTCATCTTCTGTTTACTGATTTCGGTTTTGGGCCCTTGAAACCACCAATACGCTTGTAGTTGTCATGAATTGACCGGGCAGCGCTGAGCCGCCCGCGAATAGTTGATAGAGGGATTAAGTAATAATCATGCAGAAGAACATCCTCGTTCGCTCCATTGCCGCTCTGTCCGGCATTGTGATGCTCGCTTCCGTGGCCGCCTGCGGCGATAACACTGCCGCCACGACCGACAACAGCTCCTCCTCCGATTCCACTTCCAAGTCCACCCCGATCTCCGGCAACTTCTCGGGCGCCGGCGCCTCCTCTCAGCAGGCCGCCGTTGAAGCTGGATCGCCGGCTTCCAGGCACCAACCCTGAGGCCAAGATCGCCTACAACCCGTCCGGTTCCGGCGCTGGCGTGCAGACCTTCCTGACCGGTGCCACCGCTTGGGCCGGCTCCGACAAGGCCCTTGCCGATGACGAAGTTGAGCAGTCCAAGTCCGTGTGCACTGAAGCACCGCCTTCGATGTCCCGGTCTACATCTCCCGATCGCCGTGGTCTTCAACCTCAAGGGCGTTTCCGATGCCGGCAAGCACATCAACATGGACGCTGCCACCATCGCCAAGATCTTCGACGGCAAGATCACCAAGTGGAACGATCCGGCCATCGCCGATCAGAACAAGGACCTGAAGCTGCCCGACACCGCCATCACCGTGGTGCACCGCTCCGATAAGTCCGGCACCACCCAGAACTTCGTCTCCTACTTCAAGGACGTCACCCCTGACAACTGGACCTACGACCTCTCCGAGAACTGGCCGAACGAGGTTGGCCAGGGTGCCAAGGGCACTTCCGGCGTGATCTCCACCGTCAAGCAGGCCGACGGCACCATCGGCTACGCTGACTTCTCCCAGGTCGGCGACCTGGGCACCGTGGCCGTCAAGGTCGGCGACAAGTACAACGAGATTTCCGCCGAGGCCGGCTCCAAGGTCATTGGGGATTCCAAGCAGGACGACACCGTTAAGGGTGACAACCGCATCGTCATCAAGATCAACCACGCCACCGAGGCCGAGGCGCCTACCCGATCGTCCTGGTCTCCTACGACATCGTCTGCCCGGCCTACAAGGACACCAAGCAGGCTGAGTTCGCCAAGGCTTGGCTGACCTACGTGACCTCCGACGAGGGCCAGAAGGCCGCTCAGGATGCCGCCGGCACCGCTCCGCTGCCCTCCTCCCTGAAGTCCGAGATCACCAAGTCCATCGAGGCCATCAAGACCAAGTGATGACGTCGGCCCGCAAGGTCGTGTGGACTGGACCTGACAACTGAACGATAGACTGTAGTAGTAAGAGCAGTCGCCGCCAACTTTAAGCCGCAGTCGTAAACCATACGGCTGCGGCTTAAAGCGGGTCAGGACCCGAACGGTTTGGCAACGTCACAGACGAAAACCGCACCACTTGAATACTTGATAACCACCCTATATAAGGAGAATCCGTGAGTTCGCAAGACAAAACGGCTGTGCAGCCAGTTGGTGGCAAGACCGCCGACAAGGTGTTTCGCGGTGTGGCATACGCCTGCGGCATCCTGATCCTGGTTGTACTTGCCGCTGTGTTCCTGTTCCTGTTCTTCCGCGCCTGGCCACTCATCGGTGGCGATCAGGCCGCCAACAGCCAGACCGTGTCCAGCTTTACCGGCGGCAAGGCCAGCAGCTTCTGGGGCTACGTGCTCCCGCTGTTGTTCGGTACTGTGCTCGTGTCTTTGCTGGCACTGCTGATTGCCTTCTTCGTGTCCATCGGCATTGCGCTGTTCATTTCGCATTATGCGCCTAAGAAGCTCGCCACCGCGCTGAGCTATGTGGTCGATTTGCTGGCTGCCATCCCGTCCGTTATCTACGGTTTGTGGGGCGGCCTGATTCTGGTGCCGGCCATCTACCCGTTCTGGAACTGGGTTGCCAACCACCTGGGCTTCATTCCACTGTTCGAGGGCCCGGCCGCCAACCCGCCGCGCACCGTCGCCACCGTGGCTGTGGTGCTCGCCGTTATGATTTTGCCGATTATCACCTCCATGTCCCGCGATATCTTCATGCAGACCCCACGCCTGCACGAAGAGGCCGCGCTGGCGCTCGGCGCCACCAAGTGGGAGATGATTCGTCTGGCCGTGCTGCCCTTCGGCAAGTCCGGTATCGTGTCCGCCTCCATGCTGGCTCTCGGCCGCGCGCTTGGTGAGACGATGGCCGTGTTGATGATCCTGTCCCCGGGCCTCAACTACTCCATCAAGCTGCTGCAGGCTCGCAGAACCAGACCATCGCCGCGAATATTGCCGCACAGTACCCTGAAGCCAACGATCTGGGCGTCTCCACGCTGATCGGAACTGGTCTGATTCTGTTCCTGATCACGTTCGTGGTCAACTTCATCGCCCGTAAGCTTACCGAGAAAGCGACTGCGTGATGACTGCTGCTGAGAACACTGAAAAGACTCCGATGGACGGCACGCCCGAAATCGACTTCGATCGTTTCCGCCCGACCCGTTCCGCCATCCAGCGCCGTAATATCATGGACCGCTTCATGTGGGCCCTGATCGCGGTGGCGTTTGTGATCGCCTGCATCCCGCTGATCTCCCTGCTGTGGACCACTATCGTCAACGGCATCAAGCGCCTGAACCTGAACTTCCTGAGCTACAACATGACCGGTGTGGTCGGTGGTAGCCAGACCCCGTCCGGTGGTTACGGCGGTGTGCTGCACGCCATCATCGGTACTCTCGAAATCACCGCTGGCGCTATGGTTATCTCCATTCCGATCGGTTTGATGTGCGCCGTGTACCTGGTCGAATACTCGAACCGCGGCAAGCTCGCCACCACGATCTCCCTGCTCGTCGACGTGATGAGCGGCATCCCGTCCATCGTGGCCGGCCTGTTCGCCTTCTCGATGTTCACGATTCTGCTGGGCCCCGGTACCATCAACGGTTTCGAAGGCTCCGTGGCTCTCTCCCTGCTGATGCTGCCCACCGTGGTCAAGTCCAGCGAGGAAATGCTCAAGATCGTGCCGAACGATTTGCGTGAGGCTTCCTTGGCTCTGGGCGTTACCAAGCAGCGCACGATTACCAAGATCGTGCTGCGCACCGCTCTGCCGGGCATCGTCTCCGGTGCCATTCTGGCCATCGCCCGCGTGATTGGTGAGACCGCACCGTTGCTGATGACCGCCGGCTACATCTCCAGCACCAACGTGAACCTGTTCTCCGGCCAGATGACCACCCTGCCGGTGTTCGTCTACCAGGAGTACTCGAAGCTCAGCGCGAACTGCCCGCCCAACGCCGACGCCACCTGCGTGACCACGATTCCGATGGAACGTGCGTGGCTGCGGCTCTCGTGCTGATCGTCATCGTGCTGCTGCTGAACCTCATTGGCCGAATCGTGGCGAAGGTCTTCGCCGTCAAGACCGAGCGCTAAGCCAGTCGCTAAGCCTAAGCCTTAAGAACACAAGGAAATATAAGGAAACATCATGGGACAACGTATTGACGTCAACCACGAGAACATCTATTACGGCGACTTTCTGGCCGTGGAAGATGTGAACATCAACATCGAGCCGAACAAGGTCACCGCCTTCATCGGCCCGTCCGGCTGCGGCAAGTCCACCGTGCTGCGCACCTTGGACCGTATGCACGAGATCATCCCCGGCGCTCACGTCGAGGGCGAGGTGCTGCTCGAAGGCAAGAACCTGTACGACAAGGACGTGGATCCGGTGGCCGTGCGCCGCGACGTCGGCATGGTCTTCCAGCGCCCGAACCCGTTCCCGACCATGTCCATCCGTGAGAACGTGCTGGCCGGTGTGCGCCTGAACAACCACCACCTGGCCAAGTCCGACGCCGACGATCTGGTCGAGTGGGCTCTGCGCGGTGCCAACCTCTGGGAAGAGGTCAAGGACCGTCTTGACAACCCTGGCATCGGCTTGTCCGGTGGCCAGCAGCAGCGTCTGTGCATCGCCCGCGCCGTGGCCGTCCACCCGCAGGTGCTGCTCATGGATGAGCCCTGCTCCGCCTTGGACCCGATTTCGACCTTGGCTGTCGAGGATCTGATCAACGAGCTCAAGAGCGACTACACCATCGTGATCGTGACCCACAACATGCAGCAGGCCGCCCGTATCGCCGACTACACCGCCTTCTTCAACCTGAAGGCAGTGGGCCAGCCCGGTCACCTCGAGTACTTCGCGGACACCATCACGATGTTCAACAACCCGCAAAACGAAGAAGCCGAGCGCTACATCTCTGGAAGGTTCGGCTGATCGTTTCCTGCGCGCAGCGTAATGATTTGTGCGTAGGAGAAACGGCAAAGCCCGCCGCAAGGCGGGCTTTCGCATATTCAACGCGAGTATTGCCGAGTATTATCGTTCTCGCAACGGAGCGAGCTGGAATACTTTGTCGGACTGGGCGGCGACTTCCCGCTTCGGTCGATCGACGGGAGAACGGCGGGTAAAGCGGTACAAGACAAGTCCGCACGATGAATACTCCGTGATAAATTTTCTGTTAACGTGCGAGTATGGAAGAATGGTCGCAGCGAGGTCCAGCAAAGGAGCATAGGTGAGTACTGGTCTGATCGTCGGCATTGTCGTTGTCGTTATTATCGTTGTCTTGATTGGTTGGGGCGTCAGCGCTATAACAACCTGGTGACGCTGAAGAACCGTGTGAAGAACGGTTGGGCGCAAATCGACGTGCAGTTGAAGCAGCGCGCCGACCTCATCCCGAACCTGGTGAATACCGTCAAGGGGTACGCATCCCACGAGTCTGAAGTCTTCACTCAGGTGACCGCCGCCCGCGCCGGCGTAGTGGCTGCGGCCAGCAACCCGAGCACGACCACTGCTCAGCGCGCCGCCGCCGAAAACCAGCTGTCCCGCGCCCTGTTCAACCTGCAAGCCACGGCTGAGGCATATCCGCAGCTGCAAGCCAACCAGAACTTCATGGATCTGCAGAACCAGCTCAAGGAACTGGAGAACAAGATCGCCTACGCCCGTCAGTTCTACAACGACGTGGTCCTGAAGCTCAACACCGCCATCGAAACCGTGCCGACGAACATCATCGCCGGTCTGTTCCACTTTGAGCAGGCGCAATACTTCGAGGCCGATGACGCTTCCCGTCAGGTGCCACAGGTCCAGTTCTGACCCGCTTCAGGCCCGTCCGGTAAGCCGCCGGCCGGGCCCGTATTGTCTTAAGAGAGGGAAGACATGCGGATACGATTCATTCGCGCCGGAATCATCAGCATTGTTGCCACGGTGGTGTTGGCAGTTATCACCTTGGCGATAATCGGGACTTCCGCGTTCGGCGATTCGGCCGACCTCAGCTACCGCACGCTGGACTATGACGTGACCGCCACCGCGAACGGTGATTTGAAGGTCACGCAGCATATCGACGTCAAGATGCGTGAGCGTACCGACAGTGACGACAACACCAAGCCGTGGAAGCAGCTGTTCCAGCAATACACGCTGAACTCCGGCACCTTGACTGATATCAGCGATATCAGCGTGCGCAACGTCACCGACGGCATCGACTACGCACAACAGAGCGAGCCCAAGCTGCCCAGTGACGTCTCTTCCGACAAGGAATGGAACAGCGACTACGCCAACCATTGGTATGTCGCCGATGTGAGCGATGGCAGCGACCATCCAAAGGCATACACGCCCGGTACCGATGGCTCAAGCCAGCGCCTCCGCCACCGAAGATGACACGACCGTGGAGATCGGCTGGAATATTCCGGTCACCACCGAGGCCGACAGTATGAAGTTCGACGTGAGCTTCACCATGCACGATGTGGCCACCAAATGGAAAGACGTGGCCTCCTTCCAATGGGAGCCGTTCGGCAAGAAGAACCAAGTGCCTATCGGCACGGTCACCGGCACTGTCCACTTCCCCAACGGCATCACCGGCAAAACCTCATGGGCATGGCTGCACACCGAGCGCACTTCGGAAACCAAGCGCAACAGCGACGGCAGCTACACGTTCACGGCCTACAACATCCACAATGGCGACTACCTCGATGTGGTCGCGGCGTTCGATGCCGCCAAAGCCAAGGGCATCGCCCGCAAGGGAACCGGCAATCATCTCAAGGACCTGAAACAGGACGAATATAAGCAACAGCAGCGCTGGCTCGACAAGCAACGATTCGCTGCCAGAGCTCGTCTCGTGTTCTGGATTGTCAGCATCGTGCTCGGCATCGCGTTGTGCGCGTGGGGTATCTGGGCTGTGATCTCCAGCAACCGGCGTGCGCAATACCGTGGCAGCGTCGAATACTGGCGCGACCAGCCCGGCATCAGTCCGGCTTCCGCAGCCCGTCTGATTCGCGTGGTCGATCCGTCGACGCGCCAATCCGATGAAGACCGCCAGCTGACCGCCACCATGCTGTCGCTCGCCGTCAAGAAGGCCATTGCCGTCTATCCGGGGCCGTCGGACATGTATCGCGGCATCGACATGAGCCAGGCCACGCCGGTGGGCTTGAGCCAAATGATTGCCGCCGACCAAGGCAAGCAGTATGCGGCAGGCATCACCAGCACCATCGTGATTCTGCCGCTCGCCATTGATGAGGCACCCAACGCGCAACAGTTGGGATTGAGCGAATCGGAAGATGCGCTGCTGAACCTGCTCATCGTCATTTCGCAGCGCGTGGGCAGCCCGGTATTCGACCTGAACCAGATGAAGGCGACCTGCCAGAACTGGCAAGACGGCTATATTGAGCTCGGCAAATTCACCGGTGCATGCAGCATGGAATACCAGCGGCTGGGTGCCACGCGCTCTGTGGGCTGGCAATGGATTCTCCCGGCGTACTGGCCGTCGTGCTGGGATTTGGTTCGCTGCTGGCCAACAGCTTTATCGGATACCCGGTGGCTGGTCTTATCGAGCTGCCGATATTCCTGGTCGGCCTGTTCTGCTCGATGGCCGGCGCGGTGACCGTGCTCACCGACCAAGGCCAGGATATCGCCGGCCGGACTCTGGGCCTTAAGCGTTATATGGAAGACTTCTCCAACTTCACCGACCGTGGTACCGCCGATTTGGCCTTGTGGGATTGGTATATGGTCTACGCCGCCGCGTTTGGCATTTCCGATCGCGTGATGCGTGAGCTGGCCAAGGCTATCCTCAGGTCAACGATCCGGCTTGGCTGGATGCCAACGCCTCCAACTCGTTGTTCTACTGGAACTACCGCCCGTATGGATGGTACAGCCACCGCCACAATGACGATGCTGCCGGGCAGATGGACCGGGCATTAGCGGCCCAGCTCCGGCTTACGGAGCACGTCGTTTGCCGGCGGATTCTCCGACCTCGGCTCGCAGCTGAACTCCGGACTCGCTGACATCAGCTCGACCATCAGCGCGGCAGCACCATCCGCTGATTCCGGTGGCGATTTCTCCAGCTTCGGCTCGGGCGGCGGCTCCGGTTTCGGTGGCTCGTTCGGTGGCTCGGGTGGCGGCTCGTTCGGCGGGCGGTAAATCCAGCGTTCTGCTTACGCTGGAATCGGACACAGACCGTCTCATTACTGTTGAAGGGAATCACCATGGCATTGTTCCGTAACCTCGGACCGTTCTCCACCACCGCCATCGGCCACGGCGAAATGCCGCTGACCATCGAAAACAATCGTGGCCACGAGGTCGGCATCGAAACCCTGCATGCCTCGCTGGACGCCGGCTGCCGTCACATCGACACCGCTTGGGCCTACTACTGCTCCGGCGGCGAAGAACAGACCGGTGAAAAGCTGGTGCGCGAGGCCCTTGAGACCTGGAAGGGGCCGAAGGACGAGGTGCTGGTGGCCACCAAGGTGGGCCACTTCCGCAACTTCACCGACGGCCGCCCCACGTGGGATGTGGACGGTCGCCCGGAGAACCTGATTCGTCGCGGCAAGGAGAGCGCACTGGCGCTCGGCGTGGACACCATTGACCTGCTGTACTTCCACCGCCCTGATCCGAAGGTGCCGTACAACGAGTCCGTCGAAGCCATCAAGCAGCTGGTGGACGAGGGCGTGGCGCAGGAGGCCGGTATCTCCAACGCCTCCATCGAGCAAATCGACATTGCGCGCGGTATTCTGGGCGACAAGCTCGTGGCCGTGCAAAACCAGTACTCGCCGATTCACCTGGAGACCCAGGACACGCTCGACTACTGCGCCAAGGTTGGCTTGGCCTTCGTGTGCTGGAGTCCGCTCGGCGGCTACCGTCACCCCTATGATGAGACCAAGTTCGACCCGTTCCGCGAGGTCGCGGCGGCCCACGGCGTGAGCTACCAGCAGGTCGTGCTGGCATGGGAGCTCGCCAAGGGCGACCACATGTTCGTGATTCCCGGCGCGCACCGTCCCGAAACCATCCTCGACTCCCTGAAGGCCGACCAGCTCGAACTCACCCCCGAAGAACTCGCCAAGCTCGGCTGAACTTCTCAGCTCCCCTTGTCAGGGGAGCTGTCTCGCGTAGCGAGACTGAGGGGTAGTCGCCGGAGTAGTCCCGGGTAGTTCCACAAGGAGATAATTGTGCGCAAAAAACTCATCCTCGACCTCGATACCGGCATCGATGACGCGCTCGCCATCGCATATGCCTAGGCAGTGCCGACGAGATCGATTTGATCGGTATCACGGCCACCTACGGCAATGTCGCGGTGCCGCTGGCCGCGCGCAACGCGCTGGCGGTACTGCACTTGTTCGGCCGTGACGACGTTCCGGTCTATCCCGGAGTCGACCATCCCATCGCCCCGGCAACATTGCCGAAAATGCGTGGCACCACACCAGACGAGCGGGCCCAGGCCTACGCGCGCTGGCAGAACGGCGGCGCGGACGGCTGGCAAACGGACGCTTCGTGGTCACCAACTCCCGGCTCGGTGGCGGTCCACCATCCAACGGCATCGGCGGCGCAATCATCCCCGACTCCCCGCGCGCTCCGGAAGCACCAGGCTCGGCGGTCGATTTCATCATCACCGCCGCGCGCGAATACGGCCCGGACCTGACCATCGTGCCTACGGGCGCGATGACCACCATGGCCACCGTATTCCGCAACGCTCCGGACCTGAAGGATTCCGGTGTGAACGTGACGTTGATGGGCGGTGCCCTCACATTGCCCGGCAATGTAAGCCCGGCCGCCGAAGCGAACATCTCCCAAGACCCAGAGGCAGCAGACTATCTGTTCAAGTGTGGCGCACGCACCACCATGATCGGCCTCGACGTGACCCACCAGACCGCGCTCACTCGTGAGAAAGCCCATGAATGGGCGTCTCTGGGGACGCCAGCCGGCGACTTCCTCGTCACCATGACCGACTACTACATCGACTTCTACCTGAAGAACCAGCCGGAGATTCGCGGATGTGGACTGCACGACCCGCTGGCCGTGGCCGCCGCGCTCGACCCATCGCTGGTCACGACCTTCGGGTTCAACTTGCAAGTCGATCTCGAGGGCCCGTTCCGAGGCCGTACCATCGGCGATCGTTCACGGCTTCAGGACCCCGACAAACACACGCAGGTCGCCTTGGGCGTCGATGTGCCGGAATTCCTGGATCGTTTCATGGGGCGCGTCACCGCGGCGGCCCGGTGACGCGGACGGCGGCCGTCCGGTCCGCTCCACGCCGTGGATGGATATGACCCATGGCGTGGAGCGCCCTTTTGGGAACCGACAGAACATAGGGGGGCGCTGGCATGCGCAGCGCCCCCTATGTGTCCAGATCACGCCGCAGCCGGAATCAGGCCGCCGGCGGATCGAGCGTGAGATATTGCTCCTCCAGATCGATGTCGGGGACCAAGGCCTCCACGAACGGGACCAACGCGGTCTTTTCGACCACATCCTCGCCCTTGGAATTCTGGCCGGTTACCACCGGCTCGGTCAAACGAATCTTGAGCAGGGATTGGGCGGGGGAGTCGATCACATCCGCCACTTTGCCGACACTTGGCCGGCGGCAGTCCCAGACCGTTGCCCTCGACTAGACGGGCCTCAAGGCCAATAAGATCCTTGGGATACCATTCGTCGGCCTCGAGCATGTCCTCCGCATCGTCGACCTCGCCGTAGAGTTCGACACCGTTTAGGGCCTCGGCGGCATTGCGGTCGTCGACGCCCTCAAGCTTGAGAATCCAACGATCCTTGAACGTGCGCGAGCCCTCGACGATGTACTCGGTCTCGCCATCCTGGCTGTAGAGCACGGAGTCCGGCTCGAAGCGCCACTCGGGATCATCGGTGTACAGGCGCACGGTGACTTCGCCCTTCAGGCCCTGTGCGCGGCCAATACGAGCGACCCTCAGCAACTCGAGCTGCTGAGGGTCGTCGTGCATGTCTTGCTGTGCCATGCTGTGAATCGTTCCTTATCGGTTATCGACGGACGTCCATGATGTCAACGCGGACCTTGTGGTCAGACAGTGCCTGAATCACGGTGCGAATCGCGTTGGCGGTGCGGCCGCCACGGCCGATCACACGGCCGATGTCTTCCGGGTTCACGCGTACGCGAAGCAGTTCGCCGCGCGCGTTCTCATGAGACTTGACGGAAACATCGTCGGGAAAATCAACGATGTTCTTGATGAGGTGTTCCACAGCTTGTGCAAGCATAGCTAGCCTTTCGTTTCCGCTCAGGCCTCAGCCGGAGCTTCTTCGGCGGCCTCTTCAGCCGGGGCTTCCTCAGCGGCGGCAGCGGCTTCGGCTTCAGCCTTGGCCTTGGCAGCAGCTTCGGACTTGGCGGCCTTCAGCTTCTGAGCCTGGTCCTCAACGGCCGCGATGCGGGCCTCGGCGTCCGGGCCAGCCTCAACGGTCTTCAGGGTGCCTTCGGCACCTTCAAGGCCCTTGTACTTCTGCCAGTCGCCGGTGATGTTCAGCAGCTTGAAGACGGGCTCGGACGGCTGAGCGCCGACGCCGAGCCAGTACTGAGCGCGATCAGACTTGATCTGGATGGTCGAGGGCTGGGTGTTGGGGTTGTAGGTACCGATCTCCTCGATGACCTTGCCGTCACGCTTCTTGCGGGAATCGACGACCACCACACGGTAGAAGGCGTAGAACTTCTTGCCCTGTCGCTTCAGACGAATCTTGGTTGCCAAAATGGCTCTCCTTGTAATGCTAGGTGTGCGGGTTCTCGGTTTGCCATGTGGGGCATGGCCGTCCGGAATCCACGTGTCTCGCGGCTCGGGGTGTAGAGGGCGCCACGCGCGCGCGAATAACTGACCTATTATAGCGCACAGGGCCGGACTGGGCGTGGCGCACTGTGGTTGCGGTGTGGTGCGCGTTCCCCGTTGCGCAACATTCCGGGGAATGTATCGCGAAAATGCCGGCTATCGCAGTGCAAGCGTTGCGGTCAGGGCCAGATGATCAGTGCCCTCGACCTCAAACGACTTCACGCCGGACGGTTTGAGCCCGGGAGTGAACAGCACGTGATCCAGCTCGATGCGCGGCCACTTGAGCCAGCTCGGGAAGGTGAGATTCGGGCCGGCGGCTTGAATCAGACTTGCGTCCTTGAATCCGGACTTGAGCAACGCGCGGAAGCTCGGATGGTCGGTGCTCGAGTTGAGATCGCCCATAACGACGACGATATTGCGATTGCTGACGGATTTTGCACGGGCGAGTTCTCGCAGACCCAAAATGCCGGCCGACCAATCCGCGCAGCCGCGCATCGGCGATTTCGGGTGAGCCGAACAAAGTGTCACCGTGCGATTACCGGAGGTTTTGAGGGTGATGGCGGGAACGTCGGCGGCAGGGATGGAGACCACGTTGGGCACCGCTGCGCTCGGCTCGTAGCGGGAATAGATCACGTTGAATCCGCCATTATCGGTCTCTTTGGCGTCTCCGAACTGATGGTAGGGGAGAAGTTCGTTGATGTCGGCTTCGGTAAGACGTGTGATGAGGTCGTCGGTGACTTCCTGCAAGGCCAATACGCTGATATTGCGTTCGCGAATATTGCGAATGATTTCAGCGGCGTCGGCGCGTCCGTATCGACAATTCATCGTCATAACCGAGAACTGGGGCGAGAGTGTTTCACGCGTTGTTTCACGGTGTCCATCGGAGATGGTTTCGGGCCCCTCCTTCGAAGTGTTTGAGGTACCCGATGTATTGCTGTTATGGCTTTTTGACAGCGTCGGCGAAGTTGTTTCACGGGCTGTTTCACGGTGGGATTCTTTGCGTTTCCCGGCCGGGTCGATTGACGTACCCCAGTAGTTGATGCGCTGTGAGCTGGCAATCAGCGCGACCACAATAAGCAACGACATCGCAGTCCATTCATGTTGCCATGCGGCGACCGCGGCAGAATCATCAAAGGAACCCACAACAGCGGCGTCAGGGCAATCATGTACGGAAGCGGCATACGGGCCTCGAGACCGGCGGGCAGCGCGCTTAAGGTCGTCCATAACAGTGCGATGATTGCCACCGCGCTGAGGATTGTCGTCATGGAAGTTCCTTTCGAAATATAAATTGAACCGAGATATAATTTGGCTCCCCTCTGCGAGGGGAGCCAAGTTGTGAGATCAGCGACCGAACAGTCCGCCAAGGCCTCCGCCGAGGTTCGGCGGCAGTTCAGTGCCACCGTCGACGTTGCCCATCATCTGCTCAAGGCCAGCGGGCAGGGCCGGGTTCTGTGGCTTCTTGGCGAAGGCGGAACCGCCGGTCGAACCGGAGGACTTGCCGGCCAGCTTATCGCGCAATGCCTTCTCCTCGGCCTCGCGCTTCATCGGATTGCCGGACTTGCCGCCCTTCTTCTTGTTCTTGCCCTTCTTCTTGCCGCCGCCCATAGCCGGGCCGCCGAAGCCGGGGATGCCGCCGCCCATGCCGCCACGATTGGACATGCGCTTCATCATCTTTGCGGCCTGCTCGAAACGCTGCAGCAAAGCGTTCACCTGAGAAACCGTCACGCCGGAACCATAGGCGATACGGGCGCGGCGGGAACCATTGATAATCGACGGATCGCGGCGCTCGGCCGGGGTCATCGAGCGAATAATCGCCTCGGTGCGGTCGATTTCCCTCTCATCGAACTGCTCGAGTTCCTTGCGGTGCTGGGCCATGCCCGGAATCATGCCGAGCAGCGACTTCATTGAGCCCAGCTTGCGCACCTGCTGCAGCTGATCGAGGAAGTCGTCCAGGCCGAAGGAACCTTCGGAGATTTTCTCGGCGGCCTTGCGGGCCTCTTCCTCATCGAACTGCTTCTGCGCCTGCTCGATGAGCGTCATGATGTCGCCCATGTCGAGGATACGCGAGGCCATGCGGTCCGGGTGGAAGACCTCGAAGTCCTTCAGGCCCTCACCGTTGGAGGCGAACAGGATCGGCTTGCCGGTCACGGACGCCACGGACAGCGCGGCACCACCGCGGGCGTCGCCATCGAGCTTGGAGAGCACCACGCCGGTGAAGTCCACGCCTTCGTCAAAGGCCTTGGCGGTCTTGACGGCGTCCTGGCCGATCATCGCGTCGATGACGAACAGGATTTCGTTGGGACGCACGGCATCGCGAATGTCGCGAGCCTGCTTCATCAGCTCCTCGTCCACGCCCAGACGACCGGCGGTATCGATGATCACCGTGTCGTAGAGCTTCTGCTTGGCGAGTTCGATGGAATCGCGGGCCACCTTCACCGGGTCGCCGGAGGTCTGGCCCGGAGCTGCGACGGCCTCGCCGCCATCGGATTGGACGCCCTTTCGGAGCATAGACGGGCACGCCGGCGCGTTCGCCGACCACCTGCAGCTGCGTCACCGCGTTCGGACGCTGCAAATCGGCCGCCACCAGCAGCGGCGTGTGGCCGGAATCCTTGAGCCAGTAGCCGAGCTTGCCGGCCAGCGTGGTTTTACCGGCACCCTGAAGGCCGGCGAGCATGATGATCGTCGGCGGGTTCTTCGCGAAGTTCAGCGGACGGTCGACGCCTTGGCCGAGCACGTCGGTGAGCTCCTCGTTGACGATTTTCACCACCTGCTGGGCGGGGTTGAGTGCGTCGGACACCTCGGTGCCCAGTGCACGCTCACGCACCTTGCCGGTGAAGGAACGCACCACGTCGAGCGCCACGTCGGCGTCGAGCAGCGCGCGGCGGATTTCACGGATCGTGCCGTCGATATCCGCCTCGGAAAGCTTGCCCTTGCTCTTCAGATGCTTGAACGCATTCGAGAGTCTGTCTGTCAAAGATGAAAAAGCTGCCATAATGGGCAACAGTCTAGCCGCCACGCGGGAAATTGCGGTGTTGGGGACGACGCTTTTCGGGGAATGTGCCGCGTAGTAGTCAGGGATGTTGGGCATTCAGACGGCAAATGCCGTGCCGTCCGCTCGTGGCGAAGCCAATCGAGTGCTTCCGATACCATGGAAACCGTAAAGAATCCTGTGTTTTTTGGAATACTTACGCTGTTTTGAAAATCGCTGGACACCGCTTATACGCAGACTGCCGTGCGCTCCGAACCATGACGTTCGGGCCAACGCAGACATGCCGTGCAATAAGGAAGGCCCACTGATGCCCACCCAAAAACTACTCGAACGCAAAGCCCTGATCGTTGGTATCGTCATCAACGTGCTGCAGGTCTTAGCCGGCATGGCCGTGTTCTTCATGACCGGTCTCAAGGCCATGTTCCTCGACTTCTCCTTCACCGCGATTTCCGTCCTGTCCGGAATGGTGGCGGTGTACCTCTCGTCGCGCACGGTGCGAACCACCGAGCGCTTCCCCAATGGCATGTTCGCACTGGAACCTATCTACGCGATCTGCAAGGCCATTTTCACCATGTCGTTGTTGGTGTATTCGCTGATTGACGTGTGCCGAGTAGCGTACGACTACTTCGTGTTCGGGTCCGGCGAACGCATTGAAACCGGCCCGGTGGTCATCTACGAGATCCTGACCGTAATCGTGTGCTTCAGCCTATACACGTATTACCGGCGCTCCAACCGATCCATCGGCGATTCCAGCACCATGCTCACCGCCGAGTGCAAGAGCACGTTGGTCGACGGATCGATGTCGTTCGGCATCGGCGTAGTTGCCATCTTCCTGATGCTGCTACCGGCCGGCGGTCCGCTTGACTTCCTGCACTACACCGGCGATTTCTTCATCACCGTGGCTTTGGTGGCATTGACCATCAAGGAGCCGTTCAGCGTGCTCAAAGAGGCGTTCGTGGAATTGGTCGGCGGCGTGCATGACGACGATGAAACCAACGCCTACGTGGAGGCCGAGGCACAGCGCCATCTGCCTGCCAACACCGACTACGAGCAGACGCTGATCTTCAAGACCGGTATGAACTACACCGTTGACGTGTATCTGAGCGGCATCGGCGAAACCATTGATGTAGCTGACCTCATCGAATGCAAGCGCTCGCTGGAAAAGGAGCTCAGCAAGCGCCTGCACATCGTGGACGTGGACTTCGTGTTTGACTGATTGATGGGTTTGAAGCGACTACTTCAGACTCCAAGTGGAACCCTGCGGGCCGTCTTCGATGGCGATGCCGGCCTCGGTCAGGGCGTCGCGAATCTGATCGGCCTTGGCGAAATCCTTGGCCTTGCGAGCTTCGGCACGGGCGTTGAGCTGTTCGGCGATCAGTGCCTCCAGCGCTGCATGCTCGGGCGACTCGGCCGTGCCATCAGCGGCACCGCCGGCAGCGCCGGCGGACACCCACGGTTCGGCCAGCGGGTCCAGGCCCAAGGTGTCGAGCATGGCACGCACGGCGAGCAGCGCCTCACGCACCTCGGCCTTGGCGGTTTCGGAATCGGCGCGGTCAGCCAGCTGTGAAAGCAACGTATTGCCGGAACGGATGGCGGTGAAGATCGCGGCGGTTGCACCAGACACATTGACATCGTCATTCATGGCGGCCACGAAATCGGCGGGCAAATCGTCGGCGGAGACGGCAGTGACTTCCTCGCGAGAAGGCTGTCCACCCAGCGCCACACCGGCACGCTCGATGAAGTTCGAGACGCGGTCGTATGCGGCCTGCGCCTCGACCAGCGCCTGATCGGACCATTCGAGCATCGACCGGTACTGCACGGAGCCCAGGGCGTAACGCACCACCCAAGCGGAATGCTCAGCCAACACGCTCGGCACGGACAGGCCGGTGCCCAGCGACTTCGACATCTTCTCGCCCTTGGCGGTCACCCATGCCGAATGCATCCAGCGCGCAGCGGAGGGGTAGCCGGCCGCACGGGTCTGAGCCATTTCGTTTTCGTGGTGGGGGAAGCGCAGATCCAAGCCGCCGCCGTGAATGTCGAAGCCATCGCCCAGGTAACGGTGGGACATGGCGGAGCATTCGATGTGCCAGCCAGGGCGGCCCACGCCAAACGGCGTCGACCAACGGGCGTCCTCGGGATCGGTGTCCTTCGGAGCCTTCCACAGGGCGAAATCACGCGGATCATGCTTGTCGGGGGAGGCATCGGCCGGGTCGACCGGATTGTACTTGTCGGCACCGGTGGCGTCCACGGACGGGCCCATGCGGTCGGCCACGGCGGCGGCCTCATCGACTTCGGAGGTCTGCTTCTGGTGAGTGAGTTCGCCGTAATGCGGCCAGGATGCCACATCGAAGTACACGTTGCCGGTGGGCTTGCCGTCCGCATCCGTGACCACATAGCCGTGACCGTTGTCGAGAATGCGCTGAATCAGGTCGATCATGTCCGACATGTGGCCGGTGGCGCGAGGTTCCACAGTGGGCGGCAGTACGCCGAGCGTGTTGTATGCCTCGGTGAATTCGCGCTCGTAGTAATAGGCGCGGGCCCACCAACGCTGGCCTGCGGCCGCGGCCTTAACGAGAATCTTGTCGTCGATATCGGTCACATTACGCACAAAAGTGACTTTGTAGCCGAGCTTCAAAAACCAGCGGCGCACGATGTCGAACGCCACGGCGGCACGGATATGGCCAATATGCGGTGACGATTGCACAGTCGCGCCACACACATAAATGCCGACTTCGCCCGGCTTGAGCGGCACGAAATGGCTGACCTGGTGCGAGGCGGTGTCATACAGATTCAGGCCTTCTGCGGCCTTGGCAACATGCACCGGCGTCAGGCTTGAAGGCATGACGGAAATGTTGAAATCCTGCGGTTCTTGGCTGTTTCCCATAACACTCAAGCGTAGGGTCCGAACCAGACATGCTGAATCGTTACTCGAAGAGTTTGATGAACGCTTCACAGGTGGGGCCCGAACGAGGTGACAGACGGATGAGAAGCGGGACAACAGTCTCGCGAGAACACGTCTTTGACCGCTGCGGAAACTGCGAGATTCATGGATTTGCCTGCTCGTTACGCAAACGGGGAACGCTCGTGCCACAATAGAAGTCATGGCCACACCACAAGTGCTCATTTTGCAACATGTCCCATGGGAACGCCCGGGACGCATATTGTCGAACCTCGAGGACATCGGTCTTGAGACGGTGACGATGAATATCGTCGACAAAAAGAAACCGGACTTGCCTGATTTCGGCGAACTGGCTGGCGTGGTAATCATGGGTGGGCCTATGGGCGCGCTTGATTACGACAAGTATCCGGGGCTGAAGGCAGAAGCCAAGTTGGCGCGTGCCGCCGTGGCTTCAGGCAAGCCGATTCTCGGTGTATGCCTGGGGCATCAGATTATCGCCACTGCGCTTGGTGCGCAGCTGCGCAAGGGCGATGCGCCGGAGATTGGGTTCGCGCCGATCAAGCGTGTGGACAAGCATGACTTCTTCTCCATGTGGGATAAGCAGCTGACAGTGCTGCACTGGCATAACGACGTGGTGGGCCTGCCCGCGGAAGGCCAGCTGCTGTCGCGTTCGTCTCCCACCAAGGTGCAGGCATTCCGACTGGGATCCGCGCTGGGCATGCAGTTCCACCTGGAAGTGTGCGGCTCGCTGCTGGACGAATGGCTGGATGAGCCGAGCATGGTCAAGGATCTCAAGGCCGCGGGTGGTTCCAAGTCCCAATTGCGCGAGCAGTTCGCCCAATACGACCAGCTACTGCAACCGCTCGCCGAGCAAGTGTTCTCCGGTTTTGCGGCCCGCTGCAACTCCTACGCTCAGACGCTGAACAAATAACGTTTGCGGGCCGCCGCTGGGCAAGCGTGGCGCTACATTGGTGAGTCATGCCGACTTATGACATTGGACTGGAACACGTTTCGCTCGCTTTCGCTACCAAAACCATCTTCACTGATGTAACGCAGGGTGTTTTTGAAGGCGACCGCATCGGCATCGTCGGCAAGAACGGCGACGGCAAATCCACGTTGCTGCACCTGTTCCGCGGTGCTCAGGAGCCGGATTCCGGCCGCGTGACAAAGCGTGGCGGACTCACGTTCGGCATGCTTGACCAGCGTGATCCCCTTGATGACAACGCCACCATTCGCGAAGCCGCACTTGAGGGGCGCGCCGACTACGAATGGGCGTCCGATAACACTTCCCGTGAAATCGTCGAGGCATTGCTCGGCGGCATGAGCCTGGATGCCAAGGTCGGCTCCTTGTCCGGCGGCCAGCGTCGCCGCGCCGATTTGGCCCGACTGCTGCTCAAGGATTGGGATATTCTCGCACTTGACGAGCCCACCAACCATCTCGACGTGGTCACTATCCACTGGCTTGCCGAACATTTGAAGAACCGCTGGTCCAAAGGCCAGGGCGCTCTGTTGCTCGTGACCCACGATCGCTGGTTCTTGGACGAGGTCTGCGAATCGATGTGGGAAGTCCACGATGGCGTGATCGAGCCGTTCGAGGGCGGCTATTCCGCATATATGCTGCAGCGCGTGGAACGCGATCGCCAAGCCGATGTGCGCGAAACCAAGCGCCGCAATCTGGCTCGCAAGGAGCTCGCATGGCTTTCCCGCGGTGCTCGTGCCCGCTCCACCAAGCAGAAGTTCCACGTCAAGGCCGCACGCGAATTGATTGCCGATGTGCCGCCGATGCGTAACACACTTGAACTGAAGCAAATGGCCACCTCCCGTCTCGGCAAACAGGTGTCGATTTGGTCGACGTGACGCAGATTTTCGAAAAACCGCAGGGCATGGCCGATATCGACCCGGATGTGGCGGCGCTCTCCGCGTCCGCTTCCCGCGTGGATGTGGTCAACGCCATGTACGCCGAGCCGCAGCTGCATGGTTCCGTTGAGGTGGCGGTCACCGACATGACTGACCCGCGCCTGGTGGACGCCGGCGTGCCGGAAGCCGTCGAGTCCGCTGAGGAAGCGCGTAAGAAGGCCGAGGCTGAGAGCGGCAATCCGCAGCTTGCTGACGATCGCGAGGTTCGTCGCATGAACACGGGTGGTGAAACCATCGGCGGTGGCACTGCTGCAACGGATTCGGATGATGACACTGCTGCAGCCGGTGTCACCTCGGCTGCACGCAAGGTGACGGTTTCCGGCCGCGAGATTCTTGACGATGTGACTTGGCTGATTGGCCCGGGCGACCGCTTCGGCATCGTCGGTGCGAATGGTGCCGGCAAGTCCACGCTGCTTAAGTTGATTGATGGCACACTCACCCCGACCGCAGGCCATGTGAACATTGGCAAGACGGTGAAGTTCGCGGTGCTCTCGCAGCGCCTCGATGAGCTGGAGAAGCTCGGCAAGTACAAGATCAAGGAAGTGCTTTCCCGCTATAAGCCGAGCTACATTGTGGATGGCAAGGAAGTGACGCCGGGACAGTTGATGGAGCGTCTCGGCTTCGAATCCGCCAGCTGATGACGCCGATCCGCGATCTCTCCGGTGGTCAGAAGCGCCGCATGCAACTGCTGCTGATTCTGCTTGACGAGCCGAACGTGCTCATCATGGACGAGCCCGGCAACGATCTGGACACCGATATGCTCGCCGTGATGGAAGACCTGCTCGATACTTGGCCGGGCACGTTGATTGTGGTCTCCCACGACCGGTACCTGCTGGAGCGCGTCACCGATCAGCAGTTCGCGCTGATTGGCGGCAAAGTACGTCACTTGCCCGGCGGCGTGCAGGACTACCTCGATATGGTTGAGGCTATTAAGAACGGCAAGGGATTGCCGGCTGACACGCCTGGCTTCGCGGGCACCGGTAGCAGCTCGGCGAAGTCTGGTAAGGGTAAGGCGGCCGCCGTCAACGCTGCCGCATCTCTCCCTCAGTCCGCTTCGCGGATAGCTCCCTCGTCAGAGGGAGCCAATAACGGTGAGGACTCCACCTCGAAGCTCACCGGCAAGGCCTTCCACGAGGCATCCAAGCGCGTGAATGCCATCGAACGTAAGCTCGCTAAGCTTGAAGAGCAGAAGGCCGATCTCGAGGCGCAGATGGCCGCCCATGACCCGAGCGACTACGAGGGTCTCAACAAGCTCAATGAACAACTCACCGCCGTCAATACTGAAAGCGATGATCTCGAAGCCGAATGGCTCGAACTCTCCGAACAATTGGAGTAGCGGGAGAAACCGTAACGTTCACAAGGCCTCGGCAGTTTGCCGGGGCCTCCCGCTATGCAAACTCCCACGGATTAATCAATTCCACGTCGGTACCTTCGAAGTCCTTGATATTGCGCGTGGCTATGGCCGCATCCCAGGAACAGGCAATTGCCGCAATCATGGCGTCTTGAATACTGGTAGGTGTGCCCCTGTGTTCGCGTTCGACAAGGATATGGCATAATCCGCAGCTGCCTGAGTGTCAAATGCGAACGTTCTGTCCTCTAATGTCATAAGCGCCAGCTTGACGGTCGTATCTGTGTACTTTCGTCGTTTGCCTTCAGGCATGCGACATATTCCGGCCAACAACTCGGCGACGGTGATGGCGGTGGTTGCCAAATTGCTTGTATCTTGGTTCCTCAGCCAATTGGCAACGTGTTCGTCTGGCTGTTTCTTGATGATTTCGCTGATGACGTTGGTGTCCAGAATAATCATGGCCGATTCCTATTCAAAAGATACTGGCGGTCGGGAATCGGCGGAATTTCGCTCGGATAGTGGGAGTTCCCCCTTGTCGAGTCCCTCAAAATCCATGTTCTTCATGAATTCGCGGATCTCGTCATAGAAATTGGTCTTTCGCGTGATTTCATGCGCCACCGTGCCAGCCAGCCATTCTTCAAGAATGGATCGCACCTGAGATTCCATGGAGCGGTTGTTTTTCTCAGCCACTTCTTTGAGCTGCTGAATCTGCTCATCGGGTATTTTTCGGATGGTCAATGTTGCCATGATGCACCTCCTTGTTGCTGTCATAATGCTAGCATGAGGTGCTGTCGTTTTGCTTGCAGTACGGGTGATGAGGTATGCACGCATGAAAAAAGGCGGATATGCATCATGCGCATCCGCCTTTTGAGCTTGGACTGGGTCTTCCCGCAGTCGCCGAATCAGCGCCCGGTAACCTCGGAACCGACGACCTTTTCGCTCAGGCGCGCGGGCCGCGGGTCACGGCTACGGCACCGGAGCGCACCAGCTCAATCACACCGTAATGCTCCAAAAGCCCCAGCAGGGCGTCGATCTTGCCTTCGGCACCGGTGGCCTCAATGGTCAGCGATTCCGGATTCACGTCCACCACGCGCACGCGGAACAGACGCACGATCTCCAGCACGTCGGAACGGTTGGATTCGTTGGCGGCCACCTTGATGAGCACCAGTTCGCGTTCCACGGTGGAGTTCGGGTCGAGTTCCACGATTTTGAGCACATGCAGCAGCTTGTTGAGCTGCTTGATGATCTGCTCCAGCGGCACGGCCTCCACGTCGGCGGTCACCGTGACGCGAGAGATGTCCGGACGCTCGGTGGGGGAGACGGACAGCGAGTTGATGTTGAACGCACGGCGGGCGAACAGGCCGGCGATACGCGCCAGCACGCCTGGGCGGTTCTCCACCAGCACGGACAGCGTATGACGCTGGGAACCAGGCTGGGATGCAGGATAGTTAGCCATGAGTGTTCTCCTCTCCTCAGTGCTCGCTCGCAGTGGCAGCGGCGGTCTCGTGCTCGAACACGCCGGTCGCATGCTCGTCCGGACCGGTTCCCGGAGCCGGGGTGCCGCCAGCCAGCGGCTTGATGCCGGGCTTGTACGTCACCTCGTCGTTGGGGGCGCCGGCGGCTACCATCGGCCACACCATCGCATCCTTCCACACGCGGAAGTCGATCAGCACCGGGCGGTCGTTGATCTGGTTCGCCTTTTCGATGGCGGCAATCGCCTCTTCCTCGGTGAACGCGCGGATACCCACGCAGCCGTATGCCTCGGCCAACTTGATGAAATCAGGCACTTCGAGCGGCGCATCGCCGTCGGCCAGTGCCGCCGCACCATCGGCACCGTGCGCTTCACCATCGAGCAGGTTGGTCTGCGAGTAGTGGTGCTCGTAGAACAGCGTCTGCCACTGACGGACCATGCCGTATACGGAGTTGTTCAGAATCGCGATCTTCACCGGAGCGTGGTCCAGGAACGCGGCGGCCAGCTCCTCAGAGGTCATCTGGAAGGAACCGTCACCATCGATCAGCCACACCGGCTTCTTGCCCTCGAATTCACGGGCCGAGCCCACGGATGCGCCGATGGCAGCCGGCAGACCGTAGCCCATCGTGCCGAGGCTCCGGAGGAGATCCAAGCGTGCTGGTTCTCAAAATCGATGAACTGCGAAGCCCACATCTGGTGCTGGCCCACACCGGTCACCCAGATGGTGGACGGATCGGCCATCTCAGAGAGCTTCTTGATGACCCACTGCGGGGCCAGCGATCCGTCGGTCGGCTCATCCCACGTCATCGGGTATTCCTCGCGCCAGCCGTCGATCGCCTTCCACCAGGGGGCCAGATTCGGCTTGCCCTGAATGGCCTGCGTACGCTGAATCTCGGGAATCAAGTCGTCGAGCACGGTAGCCACATCGCCCACGATCGGCACGTCGGGCTGACGGTTCTTGCCGATTTCAGCCGGGTCGATGTCAATGTGAATCACGCGGCGGTCGGTGCGAAGGCGTCGAGCTTGCCGGTCACGCGGTCGTCGAAACGTGCACCGATGGCCACAAGCAGGTCAGCGCGCTGCACGGCGCCGGTTGCGGCAATCGTACCGTGCATGCCTAGCATGCCGAGGTTCTTCGGGTCGGAGTCGGGAATGATGCCGCGTGCGGGCAGGGTCGTGACCACGGGAGCGCCGGTCAGGTCGGCCAGAGCCTTGACCTGTGCGCCGGCGTTGGAGCGGGCGGCGCCGCCACCCACATACAGCACCGGGCGGTACGACTGAGAGAACAGCTTCGCCGCGTCGGACAGCACACGGCCGTGCGCCTTGGTGGTGGGGTTGTAGCCGGGCAGAATCATGCGCTGCGGCCATGAGTAGTACATGTCGCCGGTCTGTGCGGTCTTGGTCAGATCCACGACCACCGGGCCGGGGCGGCCGGTGTTGGCGATGTAGTACGCCTCGGAAAGCACGCGAGGAATGTCCTGCGCGCGGGTCACGAGGAAGGAGTGCTTGGACACCGGGTAGGTGATGCCCACGATATCCGCCTCCTGGAAGGCATCAGTGCCGATGGCTTGCACGCCCACCTGACCGGTAATCACGACCATGGGCACGGAGTCCATGTTCGCGTCCGCAATGGCCGTGACCACGTTTGTGGCACCCGGGCCGGAAGTCACGATGCACACGCCCACCTTGCCAGTGGCCAGTGCGTAGCCTTCGGCGGCGTGGCCGGCGGCCTGCTCGTGGCGCATAAGCACGAAGCGGAACTTCGTGTTGTCTTTGATCTCGTGGTAGACGGGCAGAATCGCGCCGCCAGGAATGCCGAAGACGTCCTCGACGCCGAGGTCCTCCAGCGAACGAATCAGCGCCTGGGCGCCAGTCATCTTCTCGCCATCGACGATGGTCTGCTTATCGGGGGCCGTGTTGATTTTCGGTACACCGCTGAATGCCTGCAAAGGCGTGGGTAAAGCCATGATTCCTCTCACCTCATAGGTTTTGTCGCGAACCTGCCCGACCTTGGGATGGGGCCGGGTGCCCGCGTGTCTGATTCCAGTCGCTTCCCCGAGACTTGTGGCCCCGGCGCGACTCGTCGCTCATGTTGGTATTAGTCTATTCGCAAATCCGACAGCGGGCTTACTTAGTCCGCGTCTTGAACGAGTCCAGTGACTTCCAGCCCGCTTCGGCGGCCGCCAGCTGCGCCTTACGCTTGCTGGAGCCCTTACCGATGCCGATGATGTCGCCGTTCTCGCCCAATGAGACGCGCGCGGTGAAGATCTGCGCGTATTCCGGGCCGGAGACCTCCATATGGTAGACAGGCTCCTCCTTGCCGAGGCCGTGCGCCTTGACGGTCAGCGAGGTCTTCCAGTCAAGTGCCGGGCCCTCGGTGGCCACTTCGGCGAGCGTGTCGTCAATAAGCCGGTGAATCACCTTGCGTGCCTCGTCGATGCCGTGTTCCAGGAAGGTCGCGCCGATGAGCGATTCCACGATGTCGCATAGGATGGAGTTCTTCTCCGCGCCGCCCTGCTCGGCTTCTCCGTGACCCAGCAGAATGTAGGGGCCCACCTTGAGCTTGGTTTTGGCGATGGCGCTCAGCGCGTCTTCGGAGACGGCCTTGGCGCGCATCTTGGCCAGTTGCCCCTCGGTCATATCCGGGTGAATGGTGAACAGCGTTTCAGTGGAGACCAGTTCGAGCACCGCGTCTCCCAGGAATTCGAGGCGTTCGTAATTGGCCACGCCGGGGTGCTCATGCGAGAAGGAACGGTGGGTGAGTGCCTGCACGAGCAGATCCGGGCTGAGAGTGGTGCCCAACGCTTCAAGAAGCTCGTTGGCCGGCGTCGGCTGCTGTGGGGTTTCATTACTCATGATTGTTGTATGGTCCTTCACGCGATGGTGATGTGTTGTGTTGTGTTGTGTTGTTTGCGATGCGATGGTGTACGCAATGGTGCACTTATGCGAAGACCCCGCCACCCGTCGATGGCAGGGCCTTCATTCAAGCCGTTATCGCAGGACTCACTTGGTGTGAGCCGGCTGGATGGCGGAGCGGTAGGTGCGGCCGCGGTAGTTACCGCAGCTCGGGCAAGCCATGTGCGGCAGGGCCGGAGCGCCACAGTTCGGGCAGTTCACGGTCGCAGCAGCGGTGGCCTTCCAGTTCGCGCGACGCGAATGCGTGTTGGCGCGCGAGGTCTTGTACTTAGGCAGTGCCATTTGAGTATCCTCTATTTCGTTCGAACAATTGAGCTTAAGCGTCCGTTATCTTAACGCACGGCTCGTACAAACTTCGTTCAGGCGCGCGTCACTCGGCCTGCTCGCCGTTCTGCTCGGCCTCGAGCTGGGCTTTGAGCCCCGCCAATCCGGCAAAACGGATATCCGTCACATCGTGATGATGGTCGGGATCCTCGTTCAGATCGGCACCACACTGCGAGCACAGACCCCTGCAATCCGGTCGGCACAGTGGTTGCAACGGCAGCGATTCGACCAGCGTGTCGCGGATCATCGCCTCGATGTCCGCGAATGCGCCGTTCTCCAGCAGCGGATACGTGTCTTCCGACTCGTCCTCGCCGGCGATGATGTCGATTTCGTCGTCCTTCTTGCTCTTGCCGCCCTTGCCGTTGGCCTTGTCCTGGCCCGACTCGTACGGGAAGAACACCGTCACATCAACCGGCCAGTCCTCGTCAATCGGCTTCAGGCAGCGCGTGCACTCGCTGACGAATGGCGCGACCAGGCGGCCGGTGAAGATCAGGCCGTCCACAATCGAATCGAACTGCCGCTCACGTGTACGGGCTCACCTTCCTTGATGCCGACAATGCTGTCGCCAATGCCGGAAGGTGCCGGGAAATCGGCGTCAATCGGCTTGGATTGACCGGCGCGCGAAGCAATCTGCGCTACCGGAATGGCCCACGGGGAATCTTCAACTCGTGCCATGGTATGTTCTTGGTGCCTTTCGTATGTTGGCTGGAGTTATTCGTTACTGGCGTTATTCGCGTTACTGATGTTGCCGGCGTTGCTGGCGTTACTGGGCTTCGGGATAGTCGTTCAGCGTCAGGTGCGGCATCTGTTCGCGGGCCGCGCGCTGGCGCTCTTCCAGCACGTTAAGACCGGCCTGCACATCCTGACTGAGTTTGCCGAGCTGCTGGGACAGCCCTTCCATCACCGTAGTGCAGTACTGGTCCGCGCCTTGGGTCAGATGGTCGGCTTTGGTCTGTGCCTGGTCAAGAATCGCGCGCGCTTTCTGCCGTGCAAGCTCGGTGACGTTCTCTTGGCCGGCCAGGAACTGTGCCTGTTCGTTGGCGTCCCTGATCATGTTGGCTGCGCGGCTTTGTGCGGAGGCGACGATGGCGTTGGACTGGGTCTGTGCCGATTCCAGACGGCGCTCGGCCTCGCGCATGAGGGCGGAGGCGCGCTCCAACTGCACCGGCAGCATTTTCTTCAACTCGGAAAGCTGGTCGGTGAATTCGTCGCGGTCAACCTTCACCATGCCGGGGGCGAATATGCTGGACTTCGCTTCGCCCAGTGCCGCCTCGAGCTGGTCGATGATGTCATACACCGTGGTGAATTCCTCGTGGCTCTTGACCGTGGCCGGGTCGTCGTCCGTGGTTTCTCGCAGGTCGGGCATTTCGTTCATGAACGAGGGGCGAATGCCGGCGGCCTGAGCGGTCTGAGCCTGTGCCCGGGTCTGCTGAGCTGCTTGGGCCTGCGCTTTGGCCTGCATTTGTGCCGGAGTAGGGGTAGGCGCGGCGGGCGGCGATCCGGCGAGAACATCGGCCTCTTCGGTGGGTGCCGGCGCGGCTTGCGTAGACGCGGGCGGTTCCGGGGCGGACGGCTCCGGAGTGGACGATGCGGCGTCCGCATTCGGTTTGGTCAGATCGACGTATCCAGTAGGGTGGTCATCGCTCATAGTCATTAGTGCATCAGTCCTTCCGCTTACGTTCCTCGGCCAGGGCATCGGCCAGCATCGGCACGACGCAATCGGGCACCATGCCGGTCACGTCGCCTCCATGGCGGGCCACGTCCTTGACGATGGAACTGGAGATGTGTTCAAGAATCGGATCGGCCGGCAAAAACAGGGTTTCGATGCCAGCGAGCTTGCGATTGACCAGCGCCATGCCGAGCTCGGCTTCATAGTCGCCGTTCTGGCGCAGACCCTTGATGATAACGGTGGCGCCGACCTTCTTGCAGTAGTCGGTGATCAGCCGTCGGTGGAAGAAACGGTGACGTTCTTGCAACCGGCTTTGTCAAGGGCGCGGCGGATCACGTCGACTCTGGTGGCTTCGGAAAACATCGGTGTTTTCGCGGCGTTGACGGCCACCACCACATGCACCTCGTCGAAAAACCGCGCCGAGCGCTCGATTACATCCAAGTGTCCGGCGGTAACGGGGTCATACGAGCCGGGGCATACTGCGATAGTCATGCTTTATAGCCTACCGCTAGTGGTGTGCTTCGTGCTGCCGAGCGTGCATTGTTGTCGCGTCGGCGTATGAGGCAGTGTGTGCGGTGCCGTATGTGGCGTCGGTGTGGCGTCGTGTGCGGCATTGTATGTGGCATTGTATGTGGCGGGGTGGCGTGATGCGCGACATGGGTGTGTGGAGGTGTGCGGATTACGCGCCAATGGGTTTCGCGGGTAACGACGGGAATCTATGATGGAGTGCAGTCGAATCGTTGAATACGAGGAAAGAAGTGCACCATGACTTTTGCCGAGATGTTCGTTGATGATGCCGAACCGCTGCGCAACCCGGACCAAGGTGCCGGCACGTCGGTGCTGGAGCGTCCGGAGACCAAGGAGTCGCCGGTTCGTGACGATGGTGGCGACGCCGATCGTTTTGCGCACTACGTATCCAAGGACCGTATCGCTGAATCGCGTGCGACCGGCCGCCCGGTGGTGGCCCTGTGCGGTAAGGTTGGGTGCCCAAGCACGATCCGTCCAAGTACCCGGTTTGCCCCGACTGCAAGCGGATTTACGAGGAAATGACGCGCTAAAGGTGGTACTTGGCTCCCCTCAGCGAGGGGAGCCAAAATGGTCACCGAGCGGAAATCTCGTCGATCAGCTTGAGCTCCTCGTCGCTGAAGTGGGTGTTCTTCAGTGCGCCGATGTTGTCGAGAATCTGCTGCGGCTTGGAGGCTCCGGTCAGCACGGAGGTCACCTTGCCGTCGTGCAGCAGCCATGCCAGGCTCATCTCGGCCAGCGTCTGGCCGCGTTCGGCGGCCAGATTGTTCAGGTCCACAACCTGCTTGTGCAGTTTCTCGGTCAGGGCGGAATCGTTGAGGAATCGCGGATCGTGAGCCATGCGGCTGTCGGCCGGAATGCCGTTGAGATAGCGGTTGGTCAGCAGGCCCTGAGCCAGCGGGCAGAAGGTGATAAGGCCTTTGCCCAGCTTGAAGCGGTCTCTTTCAGGTCGTTCTTTTCAACGGTGCGGTCGAGGATGTTGTACTTGTTCTGGTTGATGATGAACGGCACGTGCAGTTCTGCCAGAATTGCGGCGGCCTTTTCCATCGTCGGACCATCGTAGTTGGACAGACCCACGTACAGGGCCTTGCCGGAGTTCACGGCCTGAGCCAGCGCGCCCATCGTCTCCTCAAGCGGGGTTTCCGGATCCGGGTGGTGGTGGTAGAAGATGTCCACATAATCCAAGCCCAAGCGTTCCAGCGACTGGTCGAGGCTGGCGAGCAGGTACTTGCGGCTGCCGAGGTCGCCATAGGGGCCTGTCCACATTTCATAGCCGGCCTTGGTGGAGATGACGAGTTCGTCGCGGTGATGTTTGAAATACTTGGCGAGCAGCAGTCCGCAGTTCTTCTCGGCCTGGCCGGGTTCGGGGCCGTAGTTGTTGGCTAGGTCGAAGTGGGTGATGCCGTTGTCGAAGGCGGTGAAGACCAGGACTTCATCTGGTCGAATGGCGTGATGTCGCCGAAGTTGTGCCAGAAGCCAAGTGAGACGGCCGGCAACTTGAGGCCGGAGGTGCCGGCACGGTTGTAGGTCATCGTGTCGTAACGGTGCGGGTTGGGGGCATAGATGGCGGTTGGTTCGAACATTGAGTCTCCTTACAATGTCATTCTTGTTCTTACGAATGCTTACCTGCGATGGGCAAACCGACGCCGATTGAGCGGTATTCGTAAGTGTTCTTGGATACTATGGTTCCAGTTCAAGTGAACTTGAATGCAAACGGCTGCGACGCTTCGGCGTGTTGCCGCAGTAAGGAGTCATGATGTCCTACACCATTCGTCAGGTGGCCACGCAGTTCCATATGCAGCCCTCTACGCTGCGCTATTACGAGGATCAGGATTGCTGACCAACGTGGAGCGCACCGAAACCGGCCAGCGCATATACGAAGACTGCCATATCGACCGTCTGCGCGCGATTTGCTGCTTCAAGAACGCCGGCATGACCATTGACGATCTTAAAAAGTTCTTCGTGTATGAGTCCAATGAGCCCGAGCATATCGATGAAATCCTTGATCTGCTGGAATCTCGCCGCGAATCCTTGGACGAGCAGCGCCGAGCCCTCAACGAGGCGGCCATGCACGTGCAGCGCAAGCTCCATTACTATGGCGACATCAAGCGTGCCATCGACGCCGGTGAAGACTGGCCGGATTGGCGCGAGTACAAAAACCGCGCCTATTCCATTGAATGTTGAGACCATCGAATGTTGAGACCATCGAGTGCTGAGCTGGATGCCGGCTGGGCACTAAGACCAATGCGCGTCGATCGTGGGCGCGTCTATCCGAGTAAGGCCTTGCTCGGCAGTGCGCGGTCGAGCAGCCAGACAACGAGCGATATCACGAAGAACGCTATGGCCAGCTTGCCGCAGCTAATGCCGAACCCTTGCCAGCCGAGTGCGTCGAGGTTGATGAAGTCGTACGGATACGGACTGCCGCCGGCCGCCGGTCCGGACCCCGGCCAAATCGCCGCACGGGCCAGCACGAAGACCAAGTATGCAGGGAAGTACGCCAGCCACGAGAACATGTAATGCCAGCGGAAACGCCGGTGCGGGTCGAATAGCACGAAATCGATAACCGCCATAATCGGGGCGATTTTGTGCAGCATCGTATTGGTCATGATGCCAATAACCTGTGGCACGTATGCCGGGTCGTCCGGAGCGTCAGGAAGAACGCCACCAGTGCGGTGACTATGGCGTACACAGTCAGGCACCCCTTAAGCCATGCAGGCGGCTGAATACCTTTGAGCAGTGTGGCCGCGCCGGACCACAGCATCACGATGCCCAGCACGAAACCGGTCTGGAACGTGAAATACACCCAGAACTGCGGTTTGGACCATGCCTCATATGTGCCCACGAAGCAGAAACCGGCGATCGCAAAGCGCCACAACGCCACGATGAATCTCATGCATCGAGTCTACCGCTTCGCCAGTGGGCCGTATGGTGCGGCTGGCGTATTGGCTGGTCGTGATGATTATGGTCGGTGTGACCGACCGCCATAGTGCCGATGAATATGACGATACTGAACCCGGCAATATCGAATCTGGCGATACGAGAATAAGACGAGCCCTTCCCGCACGGCTTTGCCCGGACTACACTTAGGTGCAACTTCACCACTTATGTAGGAAAGGCCTTGCAATGGTCGATTATTCGCCGGCTCTGATGACCGACATGTATGAATACACGATGCTCGACGCCGCTCTGAAAGACGGTACCGCCGACCGCAAGTGCGTGTTCGAGGTGTTCACGCGTCACTTGCCCGAAGGCCGTCGCTATGGCGTGGTGGCCGGCACCGGCCGCATTCTGGATGCGCTGGAACATTTCCACTTGGATGAAGCGGATCTGAAGTTCCTGGCCGACCGTCACGTGGTAAGCCCCGAGACCATTAAGTGGCTGGAGAACTTCCACTTTTCCGGTACGATTCGCGGTTACCGCGAAGGTGAGATGTTCTTCCCGAACTCCCCGATTTTGCAGGTCGAAGGCACGTTCGGCGAATGCACGCTACTGGAGACGTTGATTCTATCCGTGCTGAACTACGATTCCGCAGTGGCCTCCGCCGCCTCACGTATGGCGTCGGCAGCAAGGATCGTCCTTGCATGGATATGGGCGGACGCCGCACTAACGAGTGGGCCGCCGTGGCCGCCGCTCGAGCTGCCGTAGTGGGCGGATTCAAGGGTACCGCCAATCTGCTGGCCGCCCAGCTGTATGGTCTGAAGGCCATTGGCACCGCCGCGCATTGCTTCACGTTGGTGCATGATTCCGAGCGTGACGCCTTTGAATCGCAGATCGAGGCATTGGGCAAGAACACCACGCTGCTGGTGGACACCTACAACATCGAGGAAGCCGTGAAAACCGCCGTCGAAGTGGCCGGTCCCGAACTGGGTGGCGTGCGCATCGACTCCGGCGACCTAGCCGCCATGGCACAGCGTGTGCGCAACCAGCTGGACGCCTGGGTGCCACGAACACCACCATTACCGTGACCAACGATTTGGATGAGTACGCGCTCGCCGCATTGCAGACCGCGCCGGTCGACTCCTATGGCGTGGGCACCATGCTGGTCACCGGCTCCGGCGCTCCCACTTGTGCGATGGTGTACAAGCTCACCGAGCGTGAAGGCGCTGACGGCACGATGGTTCCGGTCATGAAGAAGTCCAAGGACAAGGCCACAGTGCCCGGTCGCAAGTTGGCATTCCGCTCCTACGAATACGCGCTAGCCGAAGCCGAACACGTGATTTCCGGCTCGGAAGAGAAACTGGCCGGTTTCACGCCCGAACCGACGTGGAAGAACCTGCTGGTCGATTTCGTGGACCACGGCCATATCGATGCGCAGTGGCAGGGCCATGACGCCATCATGGCCGCCCACGACTACCGCGCCAAGGCGTTGTCCGAACTGCCCATCACCGCACAAAGCCTGATGAAGGGCGAGCCGTGATTCCTACGGAGACTCAGGTTCTCTGACGAGAACTTTCGTCTCCATAGGAATCCGTCGCAGCATAGCTGCTCCCCTTACCTACGGACAGCCCACTGGGCTGTCCGCTTAACGGTTCGACCACAGAGACCAAAGTCCTCTGACCGTATCGCACTGGCCGCATCCCTCTGGTTACATTGGCTACTCTTCCCTCTGGATGAGTGAAACTCTCAATGGTGATAACGCGGCGGGCAACGATGACGTATCAGAGCGGCGCGATGTAGTTCGATGATGGTTGACGAGTTGCTATCCAGGCATAGAGCGGATGGCGTATGCTGGGGCGCATGGTTGAAATCAAAGACATGCTTGGCAATCACCAAATAATTCGTGCCGACGGCCGCAAGGTCGACGAACTGCGCCCTGTGCGCATCACCCGCCACTTCACCGACGCCCCCGAAGCTCCGTGCTCATCGAATGCGGTAACACGCGCGTGATGTGCACCGCCACTTTTACTCCCGGTGTGCCGCGTTGGCGCAAGGACTCCGGCCTCGGCTGGGTCACCGCCGAATACTCGATGCTGCCGCGTGCCACCGCCGAACGCACCGACCGTGAATCCGTACGTGGCAAAATCGGTGGCCGTACCCACGAAATCAGCCGACTGATTGGCCGCTGCCTGCGTGGCGTCATCGATATGAAGGCGCTCGGCGAGAATCAGATTCAGCTTGACTGCGATGTGCTTCAGGCCGATGGTGGTACTCGCACGGCTTCCGTAACCGGTGCGTACGTGGCTTTGGTCGACGCAGTCAATTGGGCGGAGAAGCACCGCCATATCAAGTCCGCCAGCCGCGTGCTTAAGGACTATGTGTCCGCCGTATCGGTGGGCGTGATCAACGGCACTCCGATGCTTGACCTGCCATACATTGAAGACAGTCAGGCCATGACCGACATGAACGTGGCCATGACCGGTTCCGGCACCTTCATCGAGATTCAGGCACCGCAGAACACCGTCCGTTCAACCGTGCCGAACTCGGCACCCTGCTTGACTTGGCCGAAAAGGGCAACAAGGAACTGCAAGCCGCCCAGCGTGCCGCTCTGTCCCTAGACTAAGCCAGCTCCCCTGACAAGGGGAGCCTTCTTAAAGGAGAACCTCATGCAAATCGTCGTCGCAACCCATAACGAAGGCAAGCTTGTGGAAATCCGCCGCATTCTCGAAGAGGATCTTGGCGCGGATGCCGAAAACATCGAACTGGTGTCCGCTGGCAGCCTTCACCTGCCGGATCCGGTGGAAACTGGCGTCACCTTCCAGGAGAACGCGCTACTCAGGCCCGCGCTGTGGCCATCCGTACCGGTCTGCCCGCTGTCGCGGATGATTCAGGTCTCATCGTCGATGTGATGGGTGACGCTCCGGGCATTCTGTCTGCTCGCTGGGCGGGTGCTCACGGCCACGACAAGGCCAATAATGCGCTGTTGCTCGCCCAAATCGAAGATATTCCGGATGACAAGCGTACCGCGCGCTTCCGTTGCGCCGCCGCGCTGGTGGTCCCGGACACCGAGACCGGTGCCGACGTGACCGGTGGAGTGGCTGCCGACGGCATCACCGTTCACACCACGGCTGCCGATGGGAGCCCTGCCCCGGTGCATGCTCGATACGCCATCAAGTCGGAGACAGTGGAGCTCGGCGACATGCCGGGTCGCATCATCCGCGAGGCTCGTGGCGAACACGGTTTCGGTTACGATCCGCTGTTTGTCCCGGACGATCAGCCTGCCGGTCGCGTCAGTACTGAGCCTGACCATGAAGGCGAGCCGCTGACCAGCGCCGAGATGACTCCGGCCGAGAAGAATGCGATTTCCCACCGAGGCAAGGCGCTGAAAGCCTTGGTCCCCGCCATCGAGGCCCTGCTGCACTAAGTCGTCTAGGCTGTCTAGCTGCACTGAGCCGCGACTAAGCCACAGTTGAGTCGCGGCTCAGCACTCAGCCCCCCGAATCGGGCGAGTGTCTAGCAAGCGCCTATGACCTAGCAAGGGCGATACGAAAGAAGGACGGCGCTTAGTGCGTCGGCCTTCTTGATGAACAAGAGCCACCCGATAGAATCGAACTACCGACCTTCCCACGAACGAGGGGGATGCTCTACCACTGAGCTAAGGTGGCGTGGCTTCAAGAGCCAAGTAGAGAATATAGCACTGCGTTTGATTCACTGCAAGCCGGACATTCATCATCTTTGGGCCATTGTTCTTTGGACCGGGCCATTGTTCTTTGGACCATCGTGGCGGCAATAGTGCGAACGATGTGCACACCTCATCTGCTCGGCCGCCATTCGTCGTGTGCGCGCTATGCTAGCATGGTGAGCCTGATTGACTCGGAGGCAAAGGGAAGCATGCGTGATTTTGTGCTGGTGAAGTTGACAGACGAGGAGTTCGATGATTTCTCCGCCAGGCATCCACAAGGCAATTTCCAACAAACCTCGGCGATGGGACGCCTTCGCACCGCGCAGGGGATCGACGTCGAATATTTGGCCCTCAAGGAGGGCGAGAAGATCGTCGCGGCGGCACTGTTCGAAACTCACCGCTCTCGATTCTCTACATTTGCGGTCATCCATGATGGCCCGATGTGCGACTATCACGACACCGAAGTATTGACCTTCTTCATGGATACGCTGAAACGCCATGCCAAGGCAAAGGGTGCTTCACAGCTGGAAATCACCCCTGAATCCCCGTATCGGCTTCGCGACACCAATGGAGCTTCTTTGCCGGATGACCAGAATGGCGCTCCCGACAATAAGCTGATAGAACAGCTCGAGGCGATCGGCTTCACTCATGGCGGTTTCACCGTGGGCTACACGGCGGTTCCGCGTTGGCGCTACCTCAAGGATCTGACCGGCATCACCGATGAGAAAAGTCTGCTGAAGTCCTATGACAAGCGCACCCAGTGGAGCGTGAAGCGTGCCCAATCGATGGGTGTGCACGTGCGTGAGCTGTCGGACGACGAGCTGGGGGTATTCGCACGAATCGAGCAGCAAACCGCTGAACGCCGTAGCTTCGAATACCGTGGCGAAGCATATTTCCACCGTTTCAAGGAAGCGTTCGGCAGCAAAGCGCATTTTATGGTTGCCGAGATCCACATCGACGAATACGTAGCGGACATGACGTCCAAGCGTGAAGCGCTTTCGGCCAAGGTGGCGGCATTGACCGCCAAAAACGCCGAACACCCCACCACCAAAACCGAACGTCAGCTGGGGGAGGAGACCCGCAATCTGGCGGCAGTCGAAAAGCGCCTGAACGAGGCGGCCGAGTTCGCCAAAGACGGGGATGTACTGCCGGCTGCGGCATCACTATTCGTGGAGCATCCGCGCGAGGTCATCTACCTGTTCTCCGGTAGCGTCGAGCAGTACAAGCCTTCTACGCCTCCGCGCTGATTCAGCATGACGCGATGCTGCATTTCTGCGTGGAACACGGGCTGTCTCGCTACAACTTCTACGGCATCGACGGCGTCTTTGATGATCCCGATGACGAGGGGCGTGGTGTACTGGAGTTCAAGCAGGGCTTCAACGGATATGTCGAGGAACTTCCGGGCGAGTTCGTGCTGCCGGTCAAACCGGTCGCCTATGCCATGAAGCAATTTGCGCACAAGCTGCTGTCGCGGTAAACGGACGCAGCACACAGGCCATTCCAGAGCCCAGAGTAACGATCAGAGTAACGACAAGTAAGAAGGTTCGATTATGACGCAATCCGATGCAGGCGTCGCCTCGCTCACCCCTACCAAGATCACTCCTGCCGAGCTGGATGCGTTCTCCGCAGCTCAAGTGCAAGGTAGTTTCCAGCAGACCTCGCAGATGGCCGCCATGGGTGCGTTCAACGGTCCGGTGGACTATGTGGGTGTCAAGCGCGGTGACAAGCTGATTGCCGCCTGCTACGTGGTGTACACGCGGTCCCGTTTCGGTTTGGAAGGCTCGGTCTGGTGCGGACCGCTGTGCGATTATGACAATCCACAGGTGGTTGAGGCGATGACCGAAGCCCTGCGTCGTTCGGCCAAGGCCCATCACGCCATCAGCGTATCCTGCTGGCCGGCCGCAGTCTACCGTCTGCATGATCTGGACGGCAAGCCGACCAGCGACCCGGACACCACGATGATGGACAACATGGCCCGCTTCGGTTGGAAACATGGCGGTTTCACCGTGGGCTACGAATCCGTGGTGAACCGCTGGAACTTCGTCAAGGGGCTTGACGGCATTCATGACGAGAAGGAACTGCTGGCCTCGTTCTCCAAGTACCGCCGTAAGAACATCCGCATCGCCCAGGATTCCGGTCTGCGCGTGCGCCGACTGGAACGCGGCGAACTGAGCACTTTCGTCAAGCTGTGCGATATGAGCGCCGCACGTCAAGGCTTCAAGGGCCGCGATCTGGCCTACTATGAGCGTCTGTTCGATACCTTCGGCGACCTGATCGAGTTCAAGGTGGTCGAAACCCATTTCGACGAATATCTGGACACCCTGCAATCCAAGCTGAATGCGGCCTCCAAAGACAAGCGCAACCTCGAACGCCTGCTCCAGCGCGCGCAACAGCAGCCGGAAGGCACGGCCAAGAAGGGTGCTTCCGACCCGGCAACGCTGGAAAAGCGCATCGCCACCGCAGACAAGAAGATTGCGGCGCTGGAAAAGACCATCGGCGAAGTCAATGGCATCATCGCCTCGGACGGCCCGGTCATTCCGGTGGAAGCCGGCGTCTACTTCTGGCATCCGAACGAGGTCGTCTGCCTGTCCAGCGGCGAGGACGATCGTTTCATGGATTACTACCCGTCTTCCCTAATCCACTTCGAGGCGATGCTTGACTGCATCGCCCGTGGCGTGGAGCGCTTCAACTTCTACGGCATTTCCGGTATTTTCGACGCCAACGATCCTTCCTACGGCGTCTGGCAGTTCAAGACTCGCTTCGGCGGATTCGTGGAAGAGCTTCCGGGCAAGTTCACGCTGCCGGTGGACGGACTGCGCTTCGGTGTATCCGAAGCAGCACACAAGCTGCTGCATCGCTGACAAACAGTGGCGAGCACGGACACAGAAATAAGGCACAGGTGACGACGAGATGAGCGCGACTGCGAATCGAACAGATACGACGTATACGTTTGGCGTGATTACGCCCGAAGAGCTCGACCGGCTTTCCGAAGCCACAAGCCAGGGCAGCTTCCAGCAATGGTCCGGGCAGGTCCGTCTTGCCAAGATTCGTGGGCATGAAGCCGAATGCGTTGGCGTGTGCGACGCATCCGGCAATCTGGTAACCGGCTGCGTGATTCTGTACCTCAATGGTCGTTTCGGTGCAGATGGCTCCGTATATTTCGGCCCCATCGGCATTAGCGATGATCCGGCTCTGCTGCGGGCCATAACCGAGGCGATTCGTGAATCGGCCCGTCGCCACCATGCTGTTTCCGTGGCATGCTGGCCTAACGTCGCCTACCGTCTGTATTCCTCGAACGGGCAGCCCGACGGCGAGCCGAACGATGCACTACTGGCCGGATTCGCCGATGCCGGCTGGACGCATGGCGGATTCCATACCGGTTATGACGTGGTCTGCCAGTGGATGTACGTCAAGGATCTCACCGGCATCACCAACGGCAAGGAACTGCTGGCGTCATTCGGCAAACGTGCTCAGTGGAGTGTCAAGCGGGCGCAGTCGATGGGTGTGCACGTTCGTGAGATCGGCCCCGACGAGTTCGACGTGTTCGCCGATATCGAACGGCGGACCGGTGACGCCGTGGGTTCGCGACGCGTGGCGCGGACTATTTCCGCCAGTTCAAGCAGGCGTATGGCGCAGATGCGCATTTCATGCTCGCGGAAATCCACATCGCCGAATATGTGGCGGATATGACCGCCAAGCGTGAGGCGTTGCAGGCCAAGGTAGCTCGATTGCAGGCGAAATACGATGAACGTCCGACCACGCGTATCGAACGTCAGCTGGGGGAGGAATCGCGCAATCTCGCGGCCGCCGACAAGCGTCTGGCTGAGGTGGAGGGATATGCCAAGAAGGGCGATGTGCTGCCGGCGGCGGCTTCAATGTTCGTCAGTCACCCCAATGAGGTGGTCTATCAGTATTCCGGTTCGTTGGAGGAGTACAAGCCGTTCTACGCCTCGGCGCTGATTCAGTACGAAGCAATGCTGCATCTATGTGTGGAGAAGGGCGTGCCCCGCTACAACTTCTACGGCATTTCCGGCGTGTTCGACGATCCGAACGACGAGGGCCGCGGCGTGCTGGAATTCAAGCAGGGCTTTAACGGCTACGTCGAGCAGATGGTAGGCAAATTCACGTTGCCGGTGGATAAGTTCCGCTTCGGCGTGAGCAATCTGGCGCACAAGCTGCTGCGCCGGTAGCAACTGGCGGTCGGGGGACGAGCTATGTGGGCTGCGTCTCGTCTGACCGTGCACCCGCCGTGTGCCTACTTGCGCATTTGCTCACACGCCCATCAGCGCGTGAGCCACAGCCATCATCACCAGTGAAATCATCGCGGTGATTGCCAGCGAGAAGCCGGCCAGTTTGGCGTTGCCGAGTACTTTGTCGGTGAACAGCGTGGAGAAAATGGCGATCGGAGCCAACGCGCAGATCACCATCACGGCGCGAATCGAAGCCGAGAACGGCAGCAGGAGCCACGCGATCAACGCGAAGGCGACGCTGAACGGTATACGCCAAGCGATGACGGCCATGACTTCCTTCACGTCATGCTTGGATTGGGGCAGGTCCATGAGCATGCCCACCATCAGCATCGACACCAGCGCGTTGGCGCCGCTCAATGGCTGGGTTATAGAGGCGATCCAATCGGGAATCTTCACGTTGGCGACGGTCAACACGATCATGAGCAGATACGTGTCGAACGGCACCGAGCCGAAGAAGCTCTTGCCGATGGTGCGCAGCAATGCGCGGCGGGCAAGCCGTTTGGCGTCGCGATCCTTGGGCTTTTCGTACGGTAGGGTGGGAGCCGAACCGGCGTGTTGTTCGGCAAGTGTTTTGCCGGGCTGAATATGCAGCAGTTGCTGGGTGAGCACATTGGTGCCGGCGGCCACCATCACGCAGTTGCCGATATCGAACATCGCAGCCGGCACCACCGCGCCCGCACCCCAGAATGACTGGACGACCGGGAAAGAAAAACAACCGAGATTGAAGCCGGCACCGTTGAGCATCAGGAAGGCGCGGTCGGTCACATTGCGCTTGCGGGTGGCCAGAAAGATGAACACGACCGGGATAAAAGCAAACAGGAATGCGAATACCGAAATAAGCAGCAGCGAGATGTCATGCGGATTGGTGGCGAACGAGTATACGATGGCACCGGGCAACACGATGTTGAATTCCGCGGTTTGCAACACACGATAATCCTTCTGCCCGAACAGGCCGAACCGCTTGAACAGATAGCCGGTGAGAATGATCAGCAACAGGCCAACCGGCGTAAGAATGGCGGACATACACTTCTCTCCTTGACTCACACAGGCTCATGGCGCACAGGCTCAGCCCGCAATGCTGTGGCCCATTATATTTGCCGCCTTGGCATTGCCATATGTAGAGGTGTCCGCAAGGGCTTGCAGCTGCCGCGCGCATATACGAAAAGCCTCCCGGAAGCGTTGGCAATCCAATGCTTCCAAGAGGCTCAAGCCGGTGCGCGAGATGGGACTTGAACCCACACGTCAAAGACACAGGAACCTAAATCCTGCGCGTCTACCAATTCCGCCACTCGCGCGTGCATATCCGCGTTTCCACAGGTGTGGAAGATATGCAAAACCCTAGGCCGGACAGCCATTACAGACCAGCCAGCCTAGGGCATCCGAGCCACTTGTCAGAATCGAACTGACGACCTGCTCATTACGAGTGAGCCGCTCTACCGACTGAGCTAAAGTGGCTTGGTTCGCGGAAGGCATTTCGCCAGCCGCGCACAAGAAGTTAAGTATAAGACATCCCCACGAAAAGTCCAATCGGCGGATTGGCGGTTGTGTCGCGACCGCTCAGTCGAAGATGACGGTTGCGCCGCGCCACGAACTGTTCGATAATGCAAACGATGGCAATCCGACATCGCTGACTCATTTTGTTCTGTTCATGTCCGAATTTGTGAGTATTCTGTTTGGTGATACGGAGCGCATCCGAGCCGTGTGCAAGGGCGCTCCAGTCACTGATGAAAGGAATGGAATCCTATGGCCATCAATCCGCCCGTTGACGCCACCCAGACCCCTGAGTGGGCTGCCCTGCAGAAGCACTATGACGAGCTTCAGGTCGAAGGCGTGAGCCTCAAGAAGTGGTTCGCCGAGGACGCCGAGCGCGTCGAGAAGCTGTCCTTCGACGCCGGCGACCTGCACTTCGATCTGTCCAAGAACCTGATCAAGCCGGAAACCCTCCAGCTGTTCGCCAACCTTGCCAAGGCCGTCAAGCTCGATGAGCGCACCAAGGCTATGTACACAGGCGTGCACATCAACAACACCGAAGACCGCGCCGTGCTGCACACCGCGCTGCGCCGCCCGGTCGAAGACGAGGGCAAGTACATCGTTGACGGTCAGGACACCGTCAAGGACGTGCGCGAGACACTCGACAAGATCTACGCTTTCGCTGACGACGTGCGTTCCGGCAAGTGGACCGGTGTGACCGGCCGCAAGATCGAGACCGTGGTCAACATCGGCATCGGCGGCTCCGACCTGGGCCCCGTCATGGTGTACGAAGCTCTGAAGCCGTACGCTGACGCTGGCATCTCCGCCCGCTACATCTCCAACATCGACCCGAACGACCTGGCCGAGAAGACCAAGGGCCTCGACCCGGAGACCACCCTGTTCATCATCGTCTCCAAGACCTTCACCACCCTGGAGACCCTGACCAACGCTCGCGAAGCCCGCACCTGGCTGCTCGAAGAGCTCACCGCCAACGGCGCCATCGCCGAGGGCGACGAGGCTCAGAAGGCCGAGGCCATCAAGAAGCACTTCGTCGCCGTCTCCACCAACCTGGAAAAGGTCGCCGAATTCGGCATCGACCCGAACAACGCGTTCGGCTTCTGGAACTGGGTTGGCGGCCGTTACTCCGTCGATTCCGCCGTCGGCACCTCCCTGGCCGTGATCTTCGGCCCGGCTCGTTTCGAGGAGTTCCTGCACGGCTTCCACGAGATCGACGAGTACTTCGCCAACACCCCGTTCGAGAAGAACGTCGTGGTGCTGCTCGGCATGCTGAACGTCTGGTACCGCAACTTCTTCAAGGTTGCTTCCCACGCCGTGCTGCCGTACGACCAGTACCTGCACCGCTTCCCGGCTTACCTGCAGCAGCTGACCATGGAGTCCAACGGCAAGTCCGTGCGTTGGGACGGCACCCCCGTCACCTCCGAGACCGGCGAGATCTTCTGGGGCGAGCCTGGCACCAACGGCCAGCACGCCTTCTACCAGCTGATTCACCAGGCACCCAGCTCATTCCGGCCGACTTCATCGCGTTCGTCAACACCCCGAACCCGACCAAGGACGCGACCAGGACGTGCACGAGCTGTTCCTGGGCAACTACTTCGCCCAGACCAAGGCCCTGGCGTTCGGTAAGACCGCCGACGAAGTGCGCGCCGAAGGCACCCCGGAGGAGATCGTCCCGGCCCGCGTGTTCACCGGCAACCGTCCGACCACCTCCATCTTCGGTGTGGCCCTGACCCCGTTCGCCGTCGGCGAGCTCATCGCCCTGTACGAGCACATCACCTTCGTGGAAGGCACCGTCTGGGGCCTCGACTCCTACGACCAGTGGGGCGTCGAGCTCGGCAAGCAGCTTGCCAAGCAGATCACCCCGGCCATCTCCCAGGACGACGACGCCCTCGCCGCCCAGGACGCCTCCACCCAGAGCCTGATCAAGTTCTACCGCGCCAACCGCGAATTCTGATTCGCTTTGCTCGGTCAGAATTCGTGATTCGCGCGACCGCGGCTGTGCTGTCTGGTGGGCAGTCTGGCGACTGCCCACGTCGCGAATTCTGATTCGCTTTGCTCGGTCAGAATTCGTGATTCGCGCGACCGCGGCTGTGCTGTCTGGTGGGCAGTCTGGCGACTGCCCACGTCGCGAATTCTGATTCGCTTTTCTAGCTCCCCTCAATACTGAGGGGAGCTGTCAGCGAAGCTGACTGAGAGGGAGTTATGGAACGCTCCGTATGCTCCCCCCTCAACTATGACTGTTGCCGGCGGCGGAACTACTGGAATAATCACCGTCCATCGGACTCTCACCTTCTTCAAGCCGTGCGCTGAAACGCCAAATCAATACCATCGTCGGTATCCATGCGACCAGCAGGAGGGACGGAAGTATTCGAATCCGCCATCCGTGCTGCCTCGGCCAACTGATGCGTTAATAACGGAGAGAGACGACGACACGCCGATACTGTCCGCAAGAATCCGTACAATAATCGATTGCTGTGTCGAGAAGTGGGCCGCCGCATAAGCCCGCGTCTCCGTGGGTCCAGTCCGAACGGCCGCAAGGCCTGACTTTTGGCGGATCGGCAGGCTTCCCAAGGGCAAACTCGAGGGATAACGAGAACAGGTCAACGCGCGCGATGCGCAATCGCGTGGATGGCCCCAGATCTGTGGCTGATATGCGGCAGCACTGAAGGAAAACAATGGTTAACGCTGTTGAGCTTTTGACGCCAAGCACATGAAGCCGGCCGAGGAAATCCCGGCCTTCCGTCCCGGCGACACCGTCGACGTGAACGTGAAGATCCAGGAAGGCAACAACTCCCGTATCCAGACCTTCACCGGCGTGGTGATCGCTCGTAAGGGCGCTGGCGTGCGTGAGACCTTCGTGGTCCGCAAGATCAGCTTCGGCACTGGTGTGGAGCGTCGCTTCCCGGTGCACTCCCCGTCCATCGACTCCATCAAGCTCGTGCGTAAGGGCCGTGTGCGCCGCGCCAAGCTGTACTACCTGCGCGCTCTGCGCGGTAAGGCCGCTCGTATTGCCGAGCGCCGCGACAACTCCGCTAAGTGAGTCGATTCGCGGGTGCAATCGTGAGCCTGATGATGCAGGCACGCGAATAAACCGTGAAATTCAGCCCGGAACCGTTTCGGTTTCGGGCTGTTTTCGTATTTTCCACGTATGATGGACGGGCGCCGGCACCCCTCATATCCGGCAGCATGAATCGCGAGGAGATGGTATGCAGGACGATCAGGATAACGGCGAATTCCCGGTTTCCGACAATCCGGAGAGCAACCAGACCTCGTATGATGACGAGGCCGATGCCCGCGATTCCCGCACGTTCCAAGTCGCTGACCATGGCATCGCCCTGTCCCCGGTTCCCCCGGCACCGGCGCGCCCGGCGCACGCCGCTTCTTCCGCTGGCGCGGGTGCAGCCGCTGGCGCGAATGCCGCGGCAGCATCATCGTCAGATGATGACCACTTCACCCTACGCGACTTTTTCCTGTGGTGCGGCGTTCCCGTGCTTATCGTGCTGCTGATTCGCATTTTCGCCGTCGGCTTTTACGAGATTCCTTCGCGCTCGATGATGGACACCACGGTGCCCGGCGATCGCGTGGTGACCAGCAAGCTCACCCCCAAGATCTTCGATCTGCAGCGCGGCGACGTCGTGGTATTCAAAGATCCCAACAACTGGTTGAACGAGGAGCAGAGCAGTGCTCCCGGTGGCGGGTATCTCATCAAGCGACTGATCGGCCTGCCCGGTGACGTGGTCGAATGCAAGGGCGCGGGCCAGCCGGTGACCATCAACGGCGTGGCCATCAATGAGACCTCCTACATTCGCCCCGGCGTGGACCCGAGCGCCTTCCCGTTCTCGGTAACCGTGACCGAGGGCCGCGTGTTCGTCATGGGCGACAATCGCGCCAATTCCGCCGACTCCCGCTATCATCAGGATGACGGCGATCGCGGCTTGGTTCCCATCTCCGATGTGGTCGGAGTCGGAATCGCGAAATACTGGCCGCTTGACCGGCTTGGTGCGATTGATGACCACCACGAAGTCTTCAAGGACGTGCCTGACGCTTCCGGCTCGAATTCCTGAGTCTTTTTTGAACCGTGTGAGTCTTTGAACTGATTGAGTTCCGGGCCGTCTGAATCCTGAACCATATGAATCCTGAACCGTCTGAATCCTAACCATTGTGAGACGATGGGAGCCGCGCATGATTACCCCGACACTTGACTTGGAACGCATCCTTGCGGCCCAGGGCTATGACTTATCGCTGGATTCGATGAAGTCGGCCGCGGCGCGCTCGCCGGTCCGGTGATGGTCGGGTGCGCCGCCATTTGGGCCCGTGATTTGGAGCCGTTGGATGGCGATGATGCCGTCGAACTGTCCGGGCAGGCCTACCTCGGCGTACCGGACGGCGTGGCCGACTCCAAAATGCTCACCGAACATAGGCGCGAGGCGATTTTCGACGAACTGCGCGACTGGTGCGCGGCCTACGCCGTAGGCCAGGCCAGCAACACCGAGATCGACGAATGGGGCATCACCTACGCGCTTGGCGTGGCCGCCCTGCGCGCGCTCAGCCAAGTCGAACGCGAACTTGGCTTACGGCTTGGAGGGGAATCGACGACAAAAAAGGCTTCGGGGGAGTCTGCGGGGGAGATTGTGGAAGGTCGTCCGGGAGGCTCCGTAGGGGAATCCATTGGAAATTGTGGGGGAAGCATTCGCGCCCTGCCCAAAGTCGCCGGAATTCTCGACGGGCCGAGCGATTACATCACCAAGGCGCTCAACACGTTCGACGCGCCGGACGTGCCGATTCCAGCCGATATAACGACCAAAGTCAAAGGCGACCAGCATTGCGCCACCGTCGCCACCGCGGCGGTCATCGCCAAAGTGACCCGAGACCGGCTGATGGTCGACCTCGCGCAAAGCAACCCACGTTACGCCGCCTACGAATGGGCTCATAACAAGGGCTATGGTTCCGCCGCACACCGTACCGCCATCGCCGAGCACGGGCCGACTCCGCTCCATCGTGTCTCATGGCACCTGACCTGAGCCGCGTGCGACACGACAGTGTGAGCGCTAACGCAAAACTGTTGTGGACGCGCTAAAGTCAGTATTGATTAAGGTACAAGACTGGCCGTGCATGGATGCCGGCCGCCAGCGGGGAGGTTAGGCAATATGGTGACCAGCCGCAAGCCAAGCAAACGTCCGTCCATGTTCGAAGTGGCCAAGCTCGCCGGAGTCAGCCACCAAACCGTCTCCCGTGTGATCAATGACTCGCCGGACGTTTCCGACGCCACCCGTGCGCGAGTCCAGGCCGCCATTGACCAACTCGCTACCGCCCCTCCAACTCCGCGCGCGCACTGGCTTCCCGCCGTTCGCGCACCATAGGCTGATCGCCGGAGCCTCAAATTCTTCGGCCCGATTTCCTCCATCTCCTCCATCGAATCCATGGCCCGCGAGCACGGTCTGTTCATGAGCGTGATGATGGTCCACGAGGCCTTGTGCGCGCAGGCCGACTTCGACAACCTGTGCGACACCTTCAACGAGCAGAACGTCGACGCCTTCATCTTCCTGACCCCGACCGACGTGATGTTCGCCGCCGCCTGCCGTGCACGAGTCACTCAGCCGCGCGTCATCGTCACCGCCACCCACGGCCAAATGACCGTGCGTGAGGGATTGGGCCTTATCTCCACCGAAAACAAGCGTCGCACTGCGCTGGTCGGTATCGACCAGTGGGGTGCAATGGCCAAAGTGGTGGCCTTGCTGGGCGAATACGGGCACAAATCGGCTCTGTATTTTGCCGGTCCCAACGAATGGCGCGACGCCCACACCCGACTGGATGCGTGGCGCAAGCTCGCCGCCTCCCGATCCATCGATTCACAGATCGTGCGCTGCCATACGTGGGATGCCTCTGAGGCATATGCGCACATGAATCATCTCATTGATGAGTATGGGCGTCGAGGCGCGGCGTTGCCCACCGCGGTCGTCGCCGCGAACGACAATCAGGCCGTCGGCATCATGCGCGCGTTGCATGAGCATGGGCTTCGGATTCCGCAAGACATCAGCGTGGTCGGATTCGACGACATGTCTGGCGTGGATAACATGTACCCACCGCTGACCACCGTGCATCCCGATTTCGAGGGGCTCGGCGTGGCCGCCATGCGCGAGACGCTGCGCTTGCTGGGGGAGGGCGGCGAGCCGACCTTCCTGACCACTCAGCACGGCATGGGGCTGATTCCCGCCGAGGTTCGTGCTCGACGGTCCTTGGGACCGGCTCCTCGGCGGTAAATTGGCCCTGTTATCAAACCGTTATGATGCGTGACACGGCATAAGTTGTGTCGAATGCGGGTTGTCGGTACAATGTTTTTTGGAAATTGTGAGCGCTAACACCCTCCCAAGGAAGGGGATAACAACGCCGGCGCTCCAAGGCAAAGGAAAGATATGGCAGCAACCGACAACGCGGCCGAGCAGGTCGCCCACATCGCCGAGAAGATTCGCGCTGGCAAGACCACGCTGGGCATCGAATTCGGCTCCACCCGCATCAAGGCCGTCCTCATCGACGACAACTTCCAGACCATCGCCTCCGGCGACTACAGCTGGGCTTCCCATCTGGAAGATGGTCTGTGGAGCTACACCACCGAGGAGATCTGGGGCGGTTTGCAGTCCGCTTACGCCTCCATGGCCAACGACGTCGAGACCGCCTATGGCGAGAAGCTCACGCACGTCGGCCACATCGGCTTCTCCGCATGATGCACGGTTACCTCGCATTCGACGAGCCGGCGAACTGCTGGTGCCGTTCCGCACCTGGCAGAACACCAACACCTCCGAGGCTCACAAGAAGCTCTCCGAGCTGTTCCAGTACAACATCCCCGAGCGTTGGTCCATCGCCCACCTGTACCAGGCCGTGCTCAACAAGGAAGAGCACGTCTCCAAGGTGGCTTACTTCACCACACTCGCCGGTTACGTGCACTGGAAGCTCACCGGTAAGAAGGTCCTCGGCGTGGGCGATGCCTCCGGCATGTTCCCGATTGACCCGACCACTCACACTTACGAAACCGCATTCATTGAGAAGTTCGACGCTCTGCCTGAGGTCGCAGCCCAGCCGTGGAAGCTGGAGAACCTGCTTCCTGAGCCGCTTGTGGCCGGCACTCCGGCTGGCGAGCTGACCGAGGAAGGCGCCAAGCTGCTCGATCCGTCCGGCGCCTGAAGCCCGGCATCGTGCTTGCCCCGCCTGAGGCGACGCCGGTACTGGCATGGTAGCCGCCAACTCCGTGCGCGTACGCACTGGTAACGTCTCCGCCGGCACCTCCATCTTCGCCATGGTGGTTCTGGAGCACAAGCTCAAGGCCCTCCACCCTGAGGTTGACTTGGTCACCACCCCGGCCGGCGATCTGGCCGGTATGAGCCACGCCAACAACTTCACCTCCGACCTCAACGCTTGGGTCGGCCTGTTCGGCCAGTTCGCCAAGGCCATCGGCCAGCCGGTTGACGCCGGTATGCTGTACGGCACCCTGTTCCGCGCGGCCATCGCCGACGACGTGGACGCCAACTGCGGCGGCCTGCTGAACTACCCGTTCCGTTCCGGCGAATTCCTGGCCGGTCTGCCTGAAGGTCGCCCGCTGTTCGCCCGCAGCCCCGAGGCCAACATGACCCTCGGCAACTTCATGCGCGCCCAGCTGTTCTCCGCGTTCTCCCCGGTCAAGATCGGCATGGACGTGATGACCAAGCAGGAGCGCGTGCAGGTCGACTCTCTCGTGGGCCACGGCGGCATCTTCGCCACTCCGAAGGTGGCTCAGAAGATTCTCGCTGCTGCTTCAACACCCCGATCAAGGTCATGTCCACCGCCGCCGAAGGTGCGCCTGGGGTATGGCCGTGCTCGCCAACTACCTGTGGAACACCAACGAAGATCACAGCAACCTCGCTGACTTCCTTGACGGTTGCGTGTTCAAGGACGCCCAGTCCACCACGGAGAAGCCGGTGGCTTCCGATGTGGTTGTTTCGAGGACTTCTTCGCCCGCTTCACCAAGGGCCTGCCCATCGAGCACGCCGCCATCGAAACCATCAACCTCGAAGATAAGTAAGCCTTTCTGACCTCCCTCTATTGAGGGAGGTCCTTGAGATTTTGAAAAACGTCCATCCATCACAGTGGAAAGGAAAACCAATAATGGCAACTTTGGCTGATTACGGCCCCGAGGTTCGCGCCGAGGTCAAGCAGGTTCGTGAGGTCGTCTCCAACCTGCACCAGCAGCTGATCAAGTGGAACCTGGTCGTGTGGACCGCAGGCAACGTTTCCCAGCGTCTGCACACCGCCGACCTGTTCGTCATCAAGCCCTCCGGCCTGCGCTACGAGTACCTGACCCCGTCCTCCATGGTCGTGTGCGACCTTGACGGCAACGTGGTCGACGGCACCGAAGCCCCGTCCTCGGACACCGCTTCCCACGCCTACATCTACCGCAACATGCCCGACGTCTACGGTGTCGTGCACACCCACTCCACCTACGCCACCGCTTGGGCTGCCACTGGTCAGAACATCCCGTGCGGCCTGACGATGATGGGCGACGAGTTCGGCGGCCCGGTGCCGGTCGGCCCGTTCCGTCTGATCGGCTCCGAGGCGATCGGCGAGGGTGTCGTCGAGACCCTCAAGAAGTACCGAAGTCCCCGGCCGTCCTCATGCAGAACCATGGCCCCTTCACCATCGGCAAGGATGCTGAAGGCGCCGTCAAGGCCGCTGCCATGACCGAGGAAGTCGCTCACACCATGTGGGCAGCCCGTCAGCTCGGTGACATCATCGAGATCGACCAGGCCGACATCGATAAGCTCAACGACCGCTACCAGAACGTCTACGGTCAGCACTGATTTGATGGAGTGTCCGCCGCGTTACGGAAGGCTCGACGTACCTTCGTACGCCTTCGCCTTCCGCGCCTTGCGGACACACACACATCAAATCAGCGCTGACTCCGCCAGCACGGTGATGTCTTGGCTCCCCTCTCTGAGGGGAGCTGTCAGCGATAGCTGACTGAGGGGAGCCTCGGTCGGCGAATGAAACTTAAACAAACCCCCATAAACAAAGAAGTAAAGGAAGTAACCCTATGGTTATGGAAAACCCCTTCGAGGGCAAGGAAATCTGGTTCGGCGTTGGTTCGCAGGACCTGTACGGCGAAGAAGCCCTGCGCCAGGTCGCCATTCACTCCGCTGAAATGGTCGACTACCTGAACAACACCGGCAAGATTCCGGCCAAGATCGTCCTCAAGCCCACCCTGAAGTCCTCCGACGGTGTCAAGGAGTTCATGGTCGAGGCTTCCGCCAACCCGAACGTCATCGGCGTCATCACCTGGTGCCACACCTTCTCCCCGGCCAAGATGTGGATTCGCGGCCTCGAAGTGCTGACCAAGCCGCTGCTGCAGCTGGCCACCCAGCACCACAAGGAAATCCCGTGGGAGACCATCGACATGGACTTCATGAACCTGAACCAGGCCGCCCACGGCGACCGTGAGTTCGGTTACATCGTCTCCCGCCTCGGCATCAAGCGCAAGGTTGTCGTCGGCCACTACACCGATCCTGAGGTCGTCGAGAAGCTCGGCACCTGGGCCCGCGCCTGCGCCGGCTGGGATGCCTCCAACAACATGAAGGTCATGCGCTGGGGCGACAACATGCGTAACGTCGCCGTCACCGAGGGCGACAAGACCGAGGCTGAGCGCGTGTTCGGCGCCTCCATCAACACTTGGGCCGTCAACGAGCTCGTCGCTGCGTACGACGCCGTCAAGGACGACCAGGTCAAGGAGATCATCGAGGACTACAAGGCCAAGTACGACGTCGACCCGGCTCTGCTGGACGCCAAGTACGACTCCCTGTTCATCGCCGCCAAGGAAGAGGCCGCGATGGTCAACATGATGCGCGCCAACGGCTGCACCGCCGGCGTCGACAACTTCGAGGACCTCGGCGCTCTGCCGCAGCTGCCGGGCGTTGGCCCGCAGCGCTTCCCGTCCGAGTACGGCTGGGGCTTCTCCGCTGAAGGCGACTGGAAGACCGCCGTCCTCGTGCGCATCGGTGCCGTCATGGGCTACGGCCTTGAGGGTGGCGCCTCCCTCATGGAGGACTACTCCTACAACTTCACCGAGGGTGACGAGCTCGACATGGCTCCCACATGCTCGAGGTTTCCCCGTCCATCGGCACCATCGCCAAGCCGAAGCTGGAGATCCACCCGCTGGGCATCGGCGGCAAGGCCGACCCGGTCCGCCTGGTCTTCTCCGGCAAGCCCGCCAAGGACGCCGTCGTGGTCTCCATGTCCGACGTTCGCGAACGCTTCCGCCTGCTCATGGACGTCGTCGACGTCGTTGAGCCGCAGGGCTCCCTCAAGGAGCTTCCGTGCGCCCGCGCCGTCTGGGAGCCGAAGCCGAGCCTGAAGACCGCTGTTGAGTGCTGGATCACCGCCGGTGGTTCTCACCACACCTGCATGACCACCTCCGTTGGTCGTGAGGCTTGGGAAGACTTCGCCCGCATCGCCGGTGTTGAGCTCGCCGTCATCGACGAGAACACCACCGCTCGCCAGTTCGAGAAGGAACTGGAGCTGTCCGAGATGTACCACCGTCTCAACAACCAGCACTGATTGGCGGAGCGTATACCGCCTTTCCTCAGGTTCGACGTACCTTCGTGCGCCTTCGCCTTCGGACGGCGGTCTCCGCACGCGCCAATCAGCGCTGGCAAGCCAGCACTGATGACTAAATCAGTCTGCTGACTGCTACCGCTGAAAAGGGGCTGTTCCGGGAAACCGGAGCAGCCCCTTTTGCTGTTATCGGCAACTCCCCACAAACGCATCAAAAATCGCCTGCGAGCGTGGATCTACCTTGTAGAGAAACTCGGGATGCCACTGCACGGCCCACAGGAAGTGGCTTGCCGGCCGGTACAGGGCCTCGATCACGCCGTCGGGCGCGACGGCCATGACCTCGAGTCCAGCAGCAGGCTCACGAACCGCCTGATGGTGATAGCTATTCACCGCAATCTCAGTCTGCCCTGCGAACAATGAAGCCAGGGGAGTGCCGGGCACCAAGGAAACGTTATGTCCGAACGCATCGTACGGCGGATTCATATGGTGTTCGATATCGCTCGGATGCTGGCTTGGCAGATCCTGCCACAACGTGCCGCGCAGCGCTGCGTTGATGAACTGAATGCCACGGCAGATGCCCAGAATCGGCTTGTCCCAAGCCATTACAGCTGGCAGCAGAATCGATTCCATTCGGTCGCGCTCAGGAGAGAGCACCTCGCTACGGCCGGTGGCGGAGGCCGCTGCACCAACCATCGGTCCCACATCCGGCCCGCCCGTAAACAGAAACGCGTCAAACCGTTCGGCGCATTGCGCAAGAATGTCGGTGTCATCGGTCAGCGGCAACATGACGGGCGTACCGCCGGCCCGCATTATCGCCTCCATATATCCGGGCAGCATCCACAGACTATCGCGCCCGTAATCCATCAGCGGAGTCACCGCAATGAGCGGTCGATTCGTAGTCATGCCTGCCTCTTTTCGCCCAGGTGTTGTTTTCGTCGTTCTGCCGCGAATCGCTTGATTCAGTGGCCGATAATGCCGCCACTGTACCGAACCAATGTAACCGGTCGGCCAACATTATTTCGTCAGCCAGCCGCGACGAGATCGCACAATGTGCCAATGATGGGGGGCATTCGGTGCGACCTTGTCAATGTTCGGGCCATTGCACTTTCAGCGGGGAAAGCATGCCCCGTCCGCGCATCATGATGAACGAGTAAGGTTGACGGGGAGGGAGAATCACATGAACCAGGCATGCGTACGCAACGACACCATCGACGCGGGCAACCATCATGGCCGACCGCAATACCGGTCGTTCCTGCGATTTCTGACATCGCAGGAACGCAACGTCATTTGGCTGTTGCTGGCCATTGCTTTTCTTCCGGTGGACGGCACCACGCTTGGCCTGTACGCGCCGTTCTGGTCTCCAATCAGTCCGGCGCTGTTCGCCGTGTACTGCCTATGCAATTGGCGGCAACTGCGCATCGCAGCCAACCGGTACCTGCCAATGTTCCTCCTACCGGTGGCCTGCATAATCCTGTCCATCCCGGGATGCTGAAGTTCGGCATCCACCTCAACGCCGCGTTCATGAGCATCACCGGATTGCTGGGCGTGCTCGCCACTTTGGGTGCGATCGCCCTTGCGTTCGACATCAAACGCATTCCGTGGCGTACGCCATTGCGGATTCTCATCGCATCATACTGGGTTTCCTTCGGAGTGGGCGTCGTGCAATGGCTGTCCATCCGTCTGCACGCCAAACCGTTGACCGACTATTTCTCGCACCTCATGTACCGGCAATACATCAGCGACAACTCGGTGTGGGGCGGCGGCCGTCCGCAGTTCCTGTTCGCCGAGCCCAGCTATATCGGCATGCACCTGTTCGGCATACTGCTTCCGCTCATGTGCTCATGCGCGGGCGCGACCGCATCTACGCCAAACGGCTGCGTGACTCATCGTCACGTATGCCGTCGGCGCGGTGCTCATGCAAGCCGGCACCAGAATCGTCATCGATTCCGTCGTGGCGTTGCTGATCGCCCTTGTGGCGCGCACCGATTGGCATGACGGCGCACGCCGCGTCCGGGGCATGCTGCAGATTCTCGGCGCATGCGCACTGGGCCTGCTGGGTGTGCTGGCGGATTCCAGACTCTCCGCCATCGCGGAAAACGGGGCCGAGGGAGACGGCTCGTTCTTCGCGCGGATCTACCAAAGCCTCGATCCGATATGCGGATTGCTCACCCATCCGTGGACGCTGCTCACCGGTTATGGCGCGGGCAACATCATCAATGCGGTGTGGGCCGGCGCGGCCAAAGCCGGACGGCTGCTGGACGGTCTTGGCATGAACGGCGGCGCGGCCACGGGATTCGCGGCCGGCGTGAACGCGGACACGGTGTGGACGATGTGCGCGTATACCAGCGTCATCGCCGAATACGGGCTGATCGGGCTGGCCATGCTGGTCGGAGCCTCGATGGTCTGCATGACGCGCGGGAGGACGGTATGCCGTGGCGGTGCGGATGGCGCATCGTCCGACGAGCTGGCGCACGGTGTTTGTGTCGCCGACGTTGCTGATGTTGCCGGGGGTAATAGTGGTGGTGGCGTTGCGGCGCGGGTTCGGGCGAATCCGGCGTCTGGCACAAGACCGTCATCTGCTGGCTCGTCCTGGTCGCATACCTGTACATCCAATGCGAGAACTATGCGTTCGCCGCTCTGCCGCTTCTTGTGTTCGCCGCCTCGAAGGTGAGGCGCGAGCCTGATTTCTCGCGGGCCGACGCATCGACGCGGCCCGAGATGGACCAAAATCCAGAATAACCGACATTCGCCGCTGTTCCGTTTTTCGCTCAAGGCGTATATCTCCCGTATCTTGAGGTGCATCATGTATCGTCGCGGCTAACTAATCGGCGAAACGCGGCATGTTTCGCATTTTGGGCGAAAAGCCCAAGTCCCACAGGAGGTATTGATGACGTTCGTTGCACGGTCGGTGCGCTATGTGCTCAGAAAACGAGTGCGAACCATAGTGCTCCTTATAATACTGACCATCATAACGGCGAGCATGCTATCCACGATCGCGGTTTCTCGGGCAGCTCAACAGGCCGCCGGACGAATCGAGAAGGAAGCGGTCGGTGGATTCGTGCTGTCCAGCAACATGCAGGGCAGCATGCTCACGCCTCGCGGAGGCGGCATGGTGCGCCCCGCCGACGTGCGCAGGATCGCCCAACTGCCCGGGGTCGATTCGTATATGGTCCGTCAGAACGCCACCGCCGATCTCGTGGGGGCGAATGTGGCGAAGGTCCCCGGCGGCGATGATTACGATGCGACCCAGGAGCAGCAGTTTGGCAACGCCGCCAACGTCATGGGCACGAATGATTCGTCGAAACTCAACGTGTTCACGTCGCGCACGCTCGGCATGGCCGAAGGACGACATCTGAAGGCCTCCGACAAGTACACGTCGATGATCCATGAGGATCTCGCCAAAGCCAACGGGCTCAAAGTCGGAGACACGCTCACGCTCAAGGCCAACGCCTATGACGCCGACAACGAATCACATTCGACGGCGACCGTCAAGACCACCATCGTGGGCATATTCAAGGGCGACAGCGCCAGAAAGGTATCCAGCCGAGCGGAACTCACCGCCAACACCATCTACACCGATCTGGATACCACACGCGACCTGTACCAGTACAAGGACGGCAAGGAAATATACCAGGACGCCACCTTCGTGCTGTCCAAGGGCGTTGACGTGGAGAAGACCATGGATGCCGCGAAGAAACTCCCGGTGGATTGGAACAACTATCAGATCACGCGCAACGACCAGTATTCATCGAGCATGCTGCATGCCGCCCGCGGCGTGCGCTCCATGATGCGCGGCGCCTGATCGGCGTGACCGTCTCGGCCGTGCTCGTGCTCAGTCTCATGCTGCTGCTGTGGATGAACGACCGCCGTCAAGAGATGGGCATACTGGTGTCCCTTGGCGTCGGCAAGCCTCCCTGGTCGCCCAATACCTCACCGAGATGGTGCTGATCGGTCTGCCGTCCCTCGCCCTCGGCTGGCTGTGCGCGCAGGGAATGGCCCAATGGCTCGGCGCCACGGCGCTCCATTCCGTGAACGCCTCCGCGGCGAAGGAGCTGAGCAGCATGGGGCAGGTCGGCGGCGATCTTGAATCCAGCATGTCGGTGCGCACCCTGGATTCGCTCACGGTGTCGGTCGACGGGACCGCCATGCTGTACGTGGCGCTCGGATTGTTGGCGGTGATGCTGGTGTGCGTCGCGGTGGCGTGCATGCCGATGCTGCGCAAATCGCCGCGAGACCTGTCGGAGATTCGATGATGAGCATGAATGTGTGGAAGCGTGCCACGTTGGCGATCGTACGCAAGCCGGTACGTAGCGGCATCATCGGTCTGCTGATGCTGATGGTCTTCACGAGCCTGGTGGCGCAGGTCGGAGTCTCGACGGCCTGCGTACCATGTCCGACGGCATCGGCGCGGGCATGGGCATAGGGTTTACCGTCAGCGCCGGCGAGAATCCCATTAGCGCCGAGGAGGCGAGCCGGTTCTCGCGTATCCCCGGTGTGACGAAGACCGCCTATGCGACGAAGACCTTGGCGCAGGTGGATGGCGCGCGCCGGTCATGCCCCGGCAGGGCCCCCGATTGGACTCCGATCTGCCATGCAGGTCAGCGTGCTGGGCACCACCGATTCCTCATTGTCCGAGGAATTCCAGAGCGGCCTGTACCGCCTGGAGCAGGGCCGCCATATCTCGGGCGACGGCGACAATGTGCTGGTCCACCGCGACTTCGCGATGCAGAACGGCCTATCGGTCGGCTCGACATTCCGTCTCCGGCAGGAGGGGCGCAACGCCACGGTGCGTGTGGCCGGGATCTTCTCCGGCAACGTGCAGGCCCAAAGCCCCTGCCTCGGACACTTCCGAGAACCTCATCTATTCGGGTAGGCGAGTAGCTTCCGCTCTGACCGGAAACGACCGGATCGACATGATCCGATGCCTGTCGGATAATCCGCAGGACCTGTCCGCGGCTATTGGACGGGCCAAGACCATGGCCGGCGGCAAGTACGACGTCACCGACGATTCGGCCCGGCTCTCCGGCGTCCTGCAATCCGTGCAGACGGTGCGTAATCTGGTGCGCATGGTGCTGCTGTCCGTCTGCCTCGCGGACGTACTGGTGCTGGCGATGGCGCTGGTCTTCTGGATTCGCTCACGCATCCATGAGATAGGCACGCTTCTGGCCCTCGGCATCGACAAGATGCGGATCGTCGCACAACTCGCCATCGAAACCGGACTCATGGCGGCGGTCGCCGCCCTGTGTTCGCTGGGCACCGGCGCCATGCTGTCGGGATACGTGTCTTCCCGACTGTTGCGCGATTCGGGCGTCGCGCCGTTGGAATCGTTGCGCGTGGAGGCCTTGCCGCCTGAGCAGACGATGCTCATCCTGCTGCTCGGATGCGCGGTCATCGCCGTGGCTCTTGCCGTGTCATGCGCCGCCGTGCTGTCCAAATCCCCGAAATCCATTCTTTCCTCTATGCGTTAGGAGTCACCAATCATGTCTAACTGTCTGCAACTGGACCATGTCGATTACGCCTACGGCGCGGCGAAGATCCGTGTTCTTTCGGATGTCAGCGCGGATTTCGAATCCGGGAAGATGTATGCGATCACCGGCCCGTCCGGCGCCGGCAAGAGCACGCTGCTGTCGCTGCTGGCCGGCCTGGACGCCCCCTCCCGGGGAGTGGTCCGCTTCGAAGGGGAGGACATCGCCGCATCGGGCTATGCGAAGCACCGCCGGGAGCACGTGTCCCTGGTGTTCCAGGACCATAACCTGATCGACTACCTCACCCCCGAAGAGAACCTGCGGCTGGTCAGCGCCAAGGCCGATATGAAGATCCTCGAGGAACTGGGTTTGAGCCGTGAGGAATCCAAGCGCAACATCATGCACCTGTCGGGCGGCCAGCGTCAACGGGTGGCGGTCGGCCGCGCGCTGGTCGCCCCGGGCCGCGCGATC
>ENA-OQLB01000008-OQLB01000008.1-human-gut-metagenome-genome-assembly--contig:-NODE-8-length-122648-cov-19.587858_pt1 | contig 122648 bp, 157 predicted proteins | sample MGYA00242656_ERZ504813 | MGnify/ENA primary metagenome ERZ504813 (study PRJEB26092, sample SAMD00036388) | human gut metagenome | host: Homo sapiens | study: EMG produced TPA metagenomics assembly of... | reverse complement strand
GAGCGGGCAACCGTTCCGAGTCGACGTTCGAACCTGCTCGCCCGATGTCCGGCGGAACCGTAGGGCTGGACACGACCATGCTTCCGGCTTTTTCTTTTTCTGGAACCTGTCTTCTTGATTGCCACCGGGGTGCTGATATATTGGTTTGTGATGCCGTAACATGCGGTGTCCCCGTTGATATGACGGGCCGATCGGCGTGAGCGATAAGAAAAAGGCCCGACGTTTGCAGCACCGGGCCTTTGCGTTGATTACCGGCTTGCGCTTTAATCAACAAGGTTGCAAGATGCAATCATATCACGATGCACGGTAGTCTGACCGTGAACGGGCGCACCGTGATCGTCCATGTGGGCGATGGCGAGGCGAACGCCACGGTTGACGGCACGCACTTCAACGTGCGTAGCCTGTGGCAGCTCTACCAGTTGCTGAGACTGCTCGTGTAGCGTCTCATTAAGGCGCGGTGCCTCCCTAGTCGGGTATCGCGCCGGCGACCTGAAAACCGATAATGTTGGCAAGTGCTTGCAATTTGCGGTGGACGATTGCAAGCTAACGTCTTGGATTGTTGCCGCTATCCAATATCTCATTAGGTCTACCGGCGGACCAAAAGTACGTTGCTTTGTAAGGGGAGTTAATGAAATAAACAAATCCGCGCAATCGAGCATCGAACCGGTTTAATGCTACTCGCCTCAACGGGACGCGCGGTAATTGTTAGCTAAGTTGACAATAAAAGAATGAGGGCATACATTAGTAATCAGTCATCACACTGAGATGATGATTTCACTACGAAGGAGTAGAGATATGGTATCTCGCAATAAGCGCATCGTGGCTGCTTTTGCCGCGGTAGCAGCAATGGGAATGGGCTTGGCCGGTTGCGGCAGCGACACTGCCGGCGACACGAAGACCACCGATGATGGTGGCGTGGTCAACATCACCTACATGCACCGTCTGCCGGATTCCGAGGGCATGACTCTGTCAACGACATCGTTGCCAAGTGGAATAAGCAGCATCCGGATATTCAGTCAAGGCCACCAAGTTCGATGGTAAGGCCTCTGACATGATCAAGAAGCTTGAGACCGACGTCAAGTCCGGCGAGGCTCCGGATCTGGCTCAGGTCGGTTACGCCGAGCTGCCTGAGGTCTTCACCAAGGGTCTGCTGCAGGATGTGACCCAGTATGCCGAGCAGTACAAGAACGACTTCGCATCCGGCCCGTACAGCCTGGTTCAGGTTGGCGGCAAGGCTTACGGCCTGCCGCAGGACACCGGCCCGCTGGTTTACTTCTACAACAAGGCTGAGTTCGAGAAGCTCGGCATCACCGAGATTCCGCAGACCGCCGATGAGTTTATCGCCGCTGCCAAGACCGCTGCCGCCGCTGGCAAGTACATCATGTCCTACCAGCTGATGAGGCCGGCAACATGATCTCCGGTCTGGCTGGCGCCTCCGGTGGTTGGTACAAGGTGAAGGGCGACTCCTGGGTCGTCAACACCGAGACCGATGCTCCAAGGCAACCGCTGACTTCTACCAGCAGCTGCTCGACGCCAAGGCAGCCACCACCAACCGCGTTGGGATCCGTCCTTCGATGCATCCATCAAGGATGGCTCGTTGATCGGTACTGTGGCCGCCGCTTGGGAAGCCCCGCTGTTCATGACCTCCTCCGGTGGCACCGGCTCCGGCGAATGGCAGGTCGCTCAGCTCGGTGACTGGTTCGGCAACGCTGGCAAGACCGGCCCTGACGGTGGTTCCGCCGTGGCCGTGCTGAAGAACTCCAAGCACCCGAAGGAAGCAATGGAGTTCCTGGATTGGTTCAACACCCAGGTTCCTGATCTGGTTTCCCAGGGCCTCGTGCCGGCTGCTACCACTGAAGACGCTGAGACTCCTTCCGAGTGGTCCACCTTCTTCGGTGGTCAGGACATCATGAAGGAATTCAAGACCGCTAACAACAACATGGGTGACTTCACCTACATGCCTGGCTTCTCCGCAGTCGCCGCCAAGATGAACGAAACCGCCGCCAAGGCCACCGATGGCTCCGGCAAGGTTGCAGACATCTTCTCCGACGCACAGACCACCTCTGTGGATACGCTGAAGAACTTCGGCCTGTCTGTTTCCGAGTGACATTAACGGTTAGGGTTCCTTCCAGCCGCTGATATCCTCAACCACACATCGAAAGGCCGGAGCTCAACACTCCGGCCTTTCCTTTTACTCGAGTTCGGTTCGTCATTAATTGTGTTTGATCTGACTGCATCGATTCGAACTGCATTACGTACTTTCTATTTCTCACTGTTCTTTTGAAAGACAGGTTTCCCTATGACTGCAACAACAAAAACGGCGAAGACGGGGGTCGCCAGGCGTGCCGATAAGCCAAAGGCTTCTGATGCTGTGAAGCGTGAGAATCGTACCGGCTGGGCCTTCATGGCACCGTTTTGCATCCTGTTCGCTCTGGTATTTATTCTTCCCATCATTTGGGCTATTTATTCCAGCTTCTTCCGCCAGGTCACCACGGGCGGTGGCGCATACGGCGGCGGGGAACTGGTCGATAAGTTCGTCGGACTTCAGAACTTCCAATACGTTATTACTTCCGGCAACTTCTGGGCTGGCGTGGGCAGGGTAGTGCTCTACACCGTGATTCAGGTGCCGGTCATGATCATCGCGGCACTTGCTCTGGCAATGCTCATCGATTCCTATATCGTCAAGCACATCACCGCATTCCGTCTGAGCTACTTCCTGCCGTACGCCATTCCGGGCGTGGTCGCATCCATCATCTGGGTGTACCTCTACAACGGCCAGATTTCCCCTATCGTTAAGGGACTTGCCGCCATCGGCATCAAGGTGAACTTCTTCGGCGACAATGTGGTCCTCGGCTCTATGGCCAACATCACGACCTGGACCTTCACCGGCTACAACATGCTGATCTTCCTCGCCGCACTGCAGGCCATTCCGCACGATCTGTACGAGGCCGCACGCATCGATGGCGCCAGTGGCTTCCAGATCGCCATGAAGATCAAGCTGCCGAACGTGCGTGCAGCCGCCCTGCTTGCCATGCTGCTCTCCATCGTCGGCACCATCCAGCTGTTCAACGAGCCGCAGGTGATGTCGATTTCCGATCCGAGCATTTCCAAGTCGTACACGCCAATGATGATGGCCCTCAATACCTCGCAGGGCACGCTGACCCCGGGTGGTGACGGACCTGCATCCGCTGTGGCCATCGTTATGGCACTGATCGCTGGCGTACTCGCCGTGGTCTACACGCTCGTTGAAAGGAAGGTGAACGCAGAATGAGCACCGTAGAAGCTACTGATAAGGAATCCCGCGCGGTCGCACGCGCTCGTAAGAAGGCTGACAGGATTCGCGACAAGCATGCCAACGACCTGCCTCGTTCCATGCAGCCTTCCGCGCTGGTCAAGACCATCACCATCGTTGTTCTGGTCTTCGCGCTGATCTACTTTCTGTTCCCGATTTACTGGGCCATCATCGCCTCGACCAAGACGCCGAGCCAGATGACCGGCAGCAACGGTCTGTGGTTCGCCGTGGGTCTGAGCGATTTGCCTGCCGCCATCGCCAAGAACTATGGCACGCTGATTGGTTGGACCCGTGGCCAGTTCTGGCGCTGGGTGCTGAACTCCCTGATCTACTCGGGTGTTTCCGCTCTGGTGGGTACGCTCGTGGCTGTGATGGCGGGATACGCTACCGCAAAGTTCAACTTCAAGGGTAAGAACCTTGCCATTGGCGTGATTATGGGCTGCATGCTGATGCCGGCCGCTCTGCTGACCATTCCGCAGTACTCCATCTTCCATGCCATGCACCTGACCAACACGATGCTCTCCATCATCATCCCGTGCTGCGTCTCTCCGTTCGGTTTCTTCCTGGGCCGCGTATACGCGCAGACTCAGTGCCGAACGAGCTGCTTGAGGCGGCGCGTATCGATGGTGCAAGCGAAGCTCGCATCTTCTTCACCATTGTGTTGAGGATTCTGGCTCCGGCAATGGTCACGATCTTCCTGTTCCTGTTCGTGGCCACTTGGAACAACTTCCTGCTGCCGTTGATGATGGTCTCTTCCGACACCTTGAAGCCGGTGACCTTGGGTCTGTACGGCATGGTCTCTCTGGCTACCTTCACTGATCGTGGCGCTCTGATGATGGGTGCTCTGCTCGGTGTGCTGCCTGTGATCGTGCTCTTCCTCGGTCTCCAGCGCTACTGGCAGGCCGGCCTCGCCGCTGGTGCGGTCAAGGGCTGACGCGTAAGCGGACAGCCCGGTGGGCTGTCTGTAGCGTCGGCCCGAGCGAGGCGGTAGCCGAGCGAAGGCAGCATTGAGTCTCGCCGTAGGCGAGTCCTTAATTGCAGGGGCCGAAGGCGACGCGTAAGCGGACAGCCTAAGACCAATAATTCCCGCCGTCCGGTGCCTCGTGCTACTCCTTCCGGCGCCGGACGGCTTCTCAACAATAAGTAGCACGCAACCATACCGATCCAGAGCCTTCCTGATTCTTGTCATGAGATTGTCGGTGAAACTGACCGGGAAGCTCCGGTGATGTTCAATTCGCTCTTCCGGCGTTGCGTGGGGCTACTCTCAAGGATTTATACAGTCAGGATCCTGGACGCCCGACGGTTGTGTCGGATTCTTGTTTTATATGCATATATTGTTTACAATTTAATTATCCAAAAAAATAATCAATGTCCTCAAAGGAGAGACTATGACTAGCACCGGCCGCTTCACCTTGCCTAGCGAGGAGAATTTTGCGGAGAAGACCAAGGAGCTTGCCGAACTGTGGGGAGCAGACGCCATTCGTAACTCCGATGGCACGCATCTGGATGAGGCTGTGCTTGCCTTGGGCAAGAAGATTTACAATGCGTATTTCCCGACTCGCGCGCATAACGAGTGGATTACGCTGCATATGGATGAGACGCCACAGGTGTATCTGCTGACCGATCGCATTCTCGCCGAATCGGATACGGTTGATATTCCGCTGATGGAAAGCTTCTTCGCTGAGCAGCTGAAGCCGAATCGTGATGCCGACCCTCACAAGTATTGGGAGGTTGTAGACCGCACCACCGGCGAGGTCGTTGATTCGGCGAACTGGACGCTTGACGCGGACGAGGACACCGTGCATGTGAGCGGCGTTGCCGCATGGCATGAGTACACGGTGAGTTTCCTGGCCTACATCATCTGGGACCCGGTCGAGATGTACAACCATCTGACCAACGACTGGGGCGACAAGGAACACGAGATCCCGTTCGACATCTACCATCCGGCCACCCGCAAGTTCGTGTTCGACACGTTCGAGCAGTGGCTTAAGGACAGCCCGCAGACCGATGTGGTGCGATTCACCACGTTCTTCTACCAGTTCACGCTCCTGTTCGATGAAAAGCGCCGCGAAAAGGTCGTCGACTGGTTTGGTTGCGCCTGCACCGTAAGCCCGCGTGCGCTGGATGATTTCGAAGCCAAGTATGGCTACCGCCTGCGCCCGGAGGACTTCGTGGACGGCGGTGCCTACAACTCCGCATGGCGCGTGCCCAGAAAAGCCCAGCGCGACTGGATCGACTTCCTCTCCGGCTTCGTGCGCGAAAACGTCAAGCAGCTCGCCGACATGTCCCACGCCGCCGGCAAAGAGGCGATGATGTTCCTCGGCGACCAGTGGATCGGCACCGAACCGTACAAGGACGGATTCGACGAACTCGGCCTGGACGCCGTGGTCGGTTCCATCGGCGACGGCACCACCACCCGCATGATCGCCGATATTCCGGGCGTCAAGTACACCGAAGGCCGCTTCCTGCCGTACTTCTTCCCCGACACGTTCTACGAGGCAACGATCCGAGCATCGAAGGCCTCGACAACTGGCGCAAGGCCCGCCGCGCGATCCTGCGCTCGCCGATCAGCCGCATGGGCTACGGCGGCTACCTCTCCCTGGCCGCCAAGTTCCCGAAGTTCGTGGACACGGTGACCCATATCGCCAACGAATTCCGCGACATCCACGACCGCACCGGTGGGGTGGCCGCCGAAGGTGAGCTCAACGTGGCGATTCTGAATTCCTGGGGCAAGATGCGCTCCTGGATGGCGTTCACCGTGGCACACGCCCTGCCCAACAAGCAGACCTACTCCTACTACGGCATTCTGGAATCCCTGTCCGGCATGCGCGTGAACGTGCGGTTCATCAGCTTCGACGACGTACTCGCGCATGGCATCGATAGCGATATCGACGTAATCATCAACGGCGGCCCGGTCGACACCGCATTCACCGGCGGCGATGTGTGGACCAACCCGAAGCTCGTGGAAACCGTGCGCGCTGGGTGCGTGGCGGCGGCGCGTTCGTGGGCGTGGGCGAGCCGAGCTCGGCACCGCGCTTCCAAACGGGCCGGTTCTTCCAGCTGGCCGACGTGATTGGCGTGGACGAGGAGCGCTATCAGACCCTTTCGGTGGACAAGTATTTCCCGCCGGTGGTGCCGGACCACTTCATCACCGCCGATGTGCCGGTCGACCCGGCGGCCCGCGAGGCTTGGGAGCAGGCCGGCTACCGCATCCCGCTGAGCGGCTGCGGCGGCGGCCAGTCCATCAAGCCGTTGGGCGGCATCGATTTCGGCGAACCCGTGCTCAACACGTATCCGGTCAATGAAAACGTGACCCTGCTGCGCGCGGACGGCGGCCAGGTACAGCTCGCGACCAACGATTATGGCAAGGGCCGCGGCGTGTACATCTCCGGCCTGCCCTATTCGGCGGCCAACGCCCGACTGCTGGAACGCGTGCTGTTCTACGCTTCCCACAACGAAGACAAGTATGCGGCCTGGAGCTCGTCCAATCCGGAATGCGAAGTGGCACACTTCCCCGAGCAAGGGCTGTATTGCGTAATCAACAACACCGATCAGCCGCAGAAGACCACGGTGACTTTGGCCGACGGCACCACCGAGGACTTCGACCTGCCTGACAGCGGTATCGCCTGGCGTGAAGCCTGATCCCACGTTTTGGAGAACGGACCCATCATGACTGAAAGCAATGAAGTTTTATTCGGCATCGCCTCGCATTTTGCGCTGGAAGGTGCCGTGACCGGTATCGAACCTTACGGAGACGGCCACATCAACACCACCTATCTGGTGACCACGGACGGCCCCCGCTACATCCTCCAGCAGATGAACACCAGCATCTTCCCCGATACGGTGAATCTGATGCGCAATGTCGAACTGGTCACCTCCACTCTCAAGGCTCAGGGCAAAGAGACGCTGGACATTGTGCCCACCACCTCAGGCGCCACCTGGGCCGAGATCGATGGCGGCGCATGGCGCGTCTACAAGTTCATCGAACACACCGTGTCCTACAACCTCGTGCCGAACCCGGACGTGTTCCGCGAAGCCGGCAGCGCATTCGGCGACTTCCAGAACTTCCTGTCCGAATTCGACGCCAGCCAGCTGACCGAAACCATCGCCCACTTCCACGACACCCCGCATCGTTTCGAGGACTTCAAGGCCGCCCTCGCCGCGGACAAGCTCGGCCGCGCCGCCGCATGCCAGCCGGAAATCGACTTCTATCTGAGTCACGCCGACCAGTATGCCGTCGTGATGGATGGGCTCAGGGACGGTTCGATTCCGCTGCGCGTGACCCACAATGACACCAAGCTCAACAACATCCTCATGGACGCCACCACCGGCAAGGCGCGTGCGATCATCGATCTCGACACCATCATGCCCGGCTCCATGCTGTTCGACTTCGGCGATTCCATACGCTTTGGTGCGTCCACTGCTCTGGAAGACGAAAAGGACCTCAGCAAGGTGCATTTCAGCACCGAGCTGTTCCGCGCCTACACGGAAGGCTTCGTGGGCGAACTACGCGGCAGCATCACCGCGCGCGAGGCCGAACTGCTGCCGTTCAGCGGCAACCTGCTCACCATGGAATGCGGCATGCGCTTTCTCGCCGACTACTTGGAAGGCGATATCTACTTTGCCACCAAGTACCCCGAGCATAATCTGGTGCGCACCCGCACCCAGATCAAACTCGTGCAGGAGATGGAGCAGAAGGCCAGCGAAACCCGCGCCATCGTAGCCGACATCATGGAGCTGCCAGGTGAGCCGTCAGCCGAACCATACCCGAACCAGCATGATGGAGGCAGAGCAATGAATGATCAGCTGACCGAGGTATACGCCAGCATCGACGCCTGATCGATTATGCCTTGGCCCATCTTGACCTTGACCCACGCAACGCAGACTGGACCCGCAACCAAATCTTCGCCCTCTTCCGCCTAGATTCCTACCCCGGACCCAAAACCACAACGTCGGCGGCGTCAGTGTCAGACGTAGTCCAAGACATTGTTGGCAGCCGAAGCCAGGCCCCCTATGGCGAAAAGACCCCCGACCCCCTGCTCGCCGCCTTCCGCGCCGCCGCCACAACCGCCGGCCTTTTCAAGCCGGAGGAAGGCCCGGCCTACGCCGACACCATCATGGGCATCCTCTCCGCCAACCCCGCTGATCTCGACGACCGATTCCTGCTCGTCGAGCACCGGATGGCGGCATGGCCGCCATGCAATGGTTCTACGACTACTGTGTGGCCAACAATTATGTCAAGCGTGCCCAGCTCGACCGGAACCCGCGCTTCGACTCGCACGGGCTGACGGTGACCATCAACCTCGCCAAACCCGAATTCAAGAACATGAAGAAGGCGGCGGCCGGCAACGCCGTGGCCGGCGGCTACCCGAAGTGCACGATCTGCCATGAGAACGAGGGCTTCGCCGGACGTGACAAGCGCACGCTGCGCACCTTGCCGGTCACGCTCGGCGGCGAGTCATGGTTCTGGCAGTTCTCGCCCTACGGCTACTTCGACCAGCACGGCATCTGCGTGAACACCGACCACACGCCGATGCATGTGGACCGCGACACCTTCGGCCATCTGCTCGACTTCGTGGACCGTTTCCCCGGATACTTCCTCGGATGCAACGCCGCGCTGCCTCGCATCGGCGGCTCGGTGCTCGCCCATGACCATTACCAGGGCGGCGGCGAACTGCTGCCGATGCACAAGGCCGCCACTTGGGCCGCCTTCACACTTGCCGACTATCCGGACGCCGTGGTTGAAATCCTTGACTGGCCCGGCACCGCCGTGCGCGTGGTGTCGAAGAGTCGCCAGAGCATCATCGACGTATCCGACATCATCCGCGAGGCATGGGTCGTTATGACGACGCGGCGAACGGCATCGCCAGCCATGACGCGGATGGCAACCGCCAATCCGCCCTCTCGCCCAGCGCGATCATCACCGAACGCGGCTATGAGATGAGTCTCATCTTCCGCAACAATGCAATCAGCGACGAGTATCCGGAAGGTATTTTCCATGCACACCCCGAATACTGGCCGGTCAAGCAGGAGCCGATTGGACTGATCGAAGCCCAAGGCCTGTTCATCCTGCCCGGACGGCTCGTCGACCAGCTCGGCATCGTCGAGGAGGCGCTCGCCGAAGGCCGCGATTTGCCCGATGAAGTCAGCGAATTCAGTCTCGAATGGGGCGAACTCGCTGAAACATTGGCCGGAAACCGCGACCGCGAGGCCATCCACCAAGCCGTACGTGACGAGCTCGGCAGCGTCTGCTACCGCATCCTCGGCAACACGGCCGTCTTCAAGCAGAAAGCCACCACGCAAACATTCCTCGAAAGTCTTGGTTTTGCCGCTAGGTGAAACAGGTCAAGTGAAGTAAGCTCAATACTGAAGGAAAACCGAAGGCAAGTCCTTCCAAAGGAGGAGATATGACTACTGTTCTGGTTACGGGCGGTGCTGGATTCATCGCCACCCACACCGACATCGAACTGCTCGACAAGGGCTACGACGTTATTTCCGTAGATAACTACGGCAACTCGTCTCCCGTGGCGCTTGAGCGCGTCGAGCAGATCACCGGCAAGCCGGTCAAGCGTTACGACGGTGACGTGCGCGATGAGGCGCTTATGGAACGCGTCTTCACCGAAAACAACATCGATTGGGTCATTCACTTCGCCGGTCTCAAGGCCGTGGGCGAGTCCGTGGCCAAGCCGATCGAATACTACGACAACAACCTGTACTCCACGCTTGTGCTGCTCAAGGTGATGAAGAAGCACAACGTCAAGAAGATCATCTTCTCCTCCTCCGCCACCGTGTACGGCACGCCGAAGGAACTGCCGATTACCGAGGAGACGCCGACCGGCGGCACCACCAACCCGTACGGCACCTCCAAGCTGTTCCAGGAGCAGATTCTGCGCGACGTGCATGTGGCCGATTCGTCCTGGACCATCGTGCTGCTGCGCTACTTCAACCCGGTCGGCGCACACGAGTCCGGCCTGCTGGGCGAAGATCCGAAGGGTATTCCGGCGAACCTCACCCCGTACGTGGCCAAGGTCGCGGTCGGCGAGCTCAAGGAAGTCCAGGTCTACGGCGACGACTACGACACGCCCGACGGCACTGGTGTGCGTGACTACATCCACGTGGTCGACCTGGCCAAGGGTCACGTGGCCGTCATTGACCACATCGACAAGGAAGGCGTGTTCGTCTACAACCTGGGTACCGGCCACGGCTACTCCGTGCTTGAGGTCATCAAGGCTTACGAGAAGGCCGCCGGTCATCCGATTCCGTACACGATCAAGCCGCGTCGCCCCGGTGACATCGCCGCCTGCTACGCCGACGCTTCCAAGGCGGAGAAGGAGCTTGGCTGGAAGGCCGAGCTGACCATCGACGACATGGCCGCCTCCTCCCTCAACTGGCAGACCAAGAACCCCAACGGTTTCCGCGACGCCGAGTGATATGAGCAGATGAGCTCCCTCTGATGGGGGAGCTCATCTGTCGTTTATCACACAATGCGCCTATCGGCGGCCCAGCGGGTGAGCTCGGTGCGATTCGAAAGCTGAAGCTTTCGCAGCACCGAGCTCACGTGCGTTTCTACCGTCTTGATCGAAATGAACAGTTCGGCCGCCACCTCTTTATACGTGTATCCGCGTGCGATCAGCCGCATGACCTCCTGCTCGCGGGCGGATAGCCGGTCCAGCTCCTCATCATGAGCCGTGCCGCACCATCAGCGCCGCCATCAGACCCCGCCGCCGGCACACCCTGGAAGGCCGAAAGCACAAAACCGGCCAGTTTTGGCGAGAACACGGCATAGCCCTCATGCACCTGCTTGATGGATGAAATCAAATCAGCGCCGGTAATCGTCTTGGTCACATAGCCCTGGGCGCCGGCGCGAATCACCGCCCCCACATCCTGCGGCGCATCCGAAACCGACAACGCCAGAAACACGGTAGTGGGGGAGTAGGGCCGCGATTTGGCGAGAATCTCGCACCGCCGCCACCCTCGCCGCCGGGCACATGCACATCCAGCAACACCACCTGCGGCTTGGTCTGTGCGATCATCGCCACCGAACCGGGCACGTCCGCCGCTTGGCCGACGATATCGAAGGAATCACGCAACGTGGCGATTACGCCCGCACGGAACATCTCATGGTCATCGACCACGGCCACACGAATCTTGGCTGTCTCGTTCTCGCTCATCGATGTTCTCCCTGCGCCGCTTTCAGCGCGATCGGCATATGCATTCTGACCTCGGTGCCCCAGCCGGCCCTGGACACTATCTCCACTGTACCGCCGCGCCGTTTGACGCGGCCGATAATCGATTCGCGGATGCCCAGCCGGTCGGGCGGAATGGCGTCCATATCGAAGCCTTCGCCATGGTCGCGCACGAACACTTCAACCATCGTGTCGCTGGCCTCGCAATACAAAGACACCGGCTCGCCGCCATGCGTGACCGCATTGACCAACGCCTGACGGGTGGCGTCCAGCAGCGCATCGGTCTGGGCACTCGGCCGCGCGTCGCCCACGGTGACCACCTCAATCGGCTTGCCGTGCTCGTCCTCCACCTCGGCGGCGATCTGCTTCAATCCGGCTCCCACCGAACGATCCGATGTGGAACGTTCCTGATACAGCCATTCGCGCAGCTCGCGCTCTTGCTACGCGCCAGGGCGAATACGGTGGTCGGTTCCTCGGAGTGCAGCTGAATCAGCGCCAACGTTTGCAGCACGCCATCATGCAGATGGGCGGTCATGTCCGCGCGCTCCTCTTCGCGCTCCTTCAATGCCTGCTCGTGGGTGAGTCGTTGCAGCATCGCGTTCGCCCACGGCATCACCGCCACCACGATACCGACGATCATCACGAATCCGCTGGCAACAATGCGTCGAGGAGAGGTGCCCCACCCAGGAATGCTGACATTATGCACATACAATGCCCATCCCATGAAAATCAGTGCGATGCCGCCCAACATAGACAACAGCTGCGTGCCTCGCGGACTAAGATTCATCCATGCCAGTGCGATGCCGCCCAACCCTACCAGCAGCGGAAACACAATCTGGACATCCGCACCGGTGCTGGTGAGCAACAGTCCAGTGGCCATCAACGCGAAACCGGCCAATGCCACGACGGCCGGTTTCGGAGCACGTTGGATGGCCTCGGACAATGATTCCGGTGCGGCAGCCGATTCGTCGTCATGAGCGGCAAGTGGCTGATTGCCTCGCGCAAGCGGCGCCTGATCAACGGGCACTGTGCGAGCCGCAGCCGCCACCGGGTCTCCGGCAGGCATGAACACCCACAGGAATACATAAGCGATGATGCCTGCGCCGTAGAGGACGGTCAGTGCGATGAACGCAATCCGAACCCATGCCACGCCGATGCCCAAGTGCAGGGCGATGCCCTTGCACACGCCGGTGAGCCAACGGCCCTGCCGGGGGCGCATCAACGGCATGCGCGCGGGCAGCAATGGTTCGGGAGATGACGTCATACTCCTATTGTGCCGCGCTCAGGGCGTTGCGGCCGGGGTTTTACCCGGTGTTCAGGGAACAATCAGGGTGTTCCCCGAGCGTTGTGGCAGTGATCGGGCGGTGTAATGGAATCATGAGCAATCCAAACGCGAATCCATATCAGCCACAGCCGCAGCCTGGTCCGCAAAAAAACAAGACATCGCGACGCTTCTTCACTTGGGTGCGATCCAGTGGACTGGTTCGCGGCGACGACCGGTGGATCGGCGGCGTATGCAGCGGCATCGCTTTACGGCTTGGCTGGAGCCCCACATTAGTACGTGCGTTGGTGATTGTATGTGCATTGTTCTTCGGTTTTGGTGCAGCTCTGTACGCATTCGGCTGGTTTCTGATGCCGGATGTACGCGATGGACACATCTTGGCCGAGGACCTCATTGCTGGCCAATGGGACTGGAATTGTCTGGGATGCTTCCTGTTCCTCGCGTGGCAATCGTGATTCCAGGTGCGGGGTGGGGTTGTATTGCGCTCGCCGCCTTAGCGCTATGGCTGTTGGCCAAAAGCGGCATTCGCCAGCAGGAAGGGTACGGATTCGGGGCATCTGCGCCGCGACCGGTTTCACAGCCTGTGTCATATCCAGCTCCACAGCCTGTCTCATATCCAGCCGCGCAACCAGTACCTCAATCTCCTTTGTATTCAGCTCCGCAACCTTTTCCGCAACCTGTTTCACAACCTGTTTCACAAACCGCGCCTAGTGTTTCACAGCCTGTTTCACAGCCTGTCTATCAGTCGATGCCCAGCGTGATGCCGGTACTGTGCCCGGCGCGATGCCCGGCACAGTACCAACGGGCCGTTTGCCCCCGACCGTATGAATGCGACGGCCTATGCCCCCACCGAGTCCAAGCGCCGCAAGCCGGCGGGCCCAATCGTGGTCTTGAGCATACTGGGCCTTACCTTCCTCTCCTTTGCCGGTCTGATGGGACTGATTTGGGTAAACGACATGGGCATTATCGGCATTATGCGTCTGGGCACCATCTGGATTGCCGCAGTATGCATAGTGATGGGGCTGGTGGTCATCATTCTCGGATTCAGAGGACGGCGTACCGGTGGTCTGATTCCTCTCGGACTGGTTGCCGGTGGATGCGCGCTCTGCATGACCATCGTTTCAGGCACGTATGGCGTGTACTACCGTGATCTTGGTGCCAGCGGCATCAATACTGTTGTTTCACTGAGCCAATCTGTCAGTGCGAGAAACAGCGACGGCATGAACGATGTGCAAAAGGATGGCATCTTCGTTGCCGATGCCAGCGATGCCACGTTTGAAACATTGCAGCAAGGTGTGGCGTTCAGCGGTGAAAACTACAACACCGATCAGGCAATCATTGATTGGTCCGATTGGGACAAGACACATGGACCGCACACGGTGAAGATGCTGGATGGCAAAACTTCCATCAGTAATTGCCCGGTCGGTACCATCACCATAGCCGCAACACAGGCGCAAGTGCATATCGTTCTGCCGGATTCCTGCACTTACGCCTTCGGCACCGCCGACTCCTACTACTCCACTTCGAGTGACGTTGGCGGCAAATACGAGATGGTATACAACAACTACATGGGTCCAAGCTTTGTTTTCTTCGAAGCTGAAAGTGCCACCAATGGGCCTGATCACGAATGGTTGTATAAGGAATCCGCCATGCCGGACAACGGCCCAGAATTAAAAATCAATATTCCCTATGTGGTGGAAGCACGTGTCAACGTGGTGTACGCCTCCGATTGGGAAGGCTCTACGTTCCAGCCGCTTGCCGATATATACGACGGCAACAGTACAAGCAAGAACACAACCGAACAATCGGAATGATCAAGCCGTTGCAACTAGGAGATGGAATCATGACTGATGAAACCAAGGAATTCGCCTCCATCGAGGATGCGACACCGACCACGGCCATACCTTCCGAAACCGACGCGACCACCGCGACCACAACCATGGTGACCGTCGATGACCGAACCGATACCACGGTGCTGCCATCCGCAGCGGATGATGACGAAACGGCTGTGCTGCCCGTCCCCGACAATCATGCGGATGCGTCGGTCTCGGATGTGGATACGCAGGCAACAGCTGCCTCTCCATCGCCCATCGAACCAACCACAGATCGGATTGCCCTGGAAACAGTTGCCGATGCCGTGGAGGGAGATGGTGGGCCGATTCCATCTGCCGATGATGTGCCGATGTACGCAGCATCTTCAGCACGACCTCCCCTATGGGCAGTCTCAGACCGCCGGCAAACCATGCCAGCCTGGGGGGAGCGCCAAGAACGTCCAGAGCGCCAAGAACGTCCAGAATGCTAAGGATGTCAAGAGTGCCAAGAACATCCAGAAACAGAGCACCAGCGCGCCTACTGTGGTATTCGGACTATTAGGCGTGATTATCGGCGTGATCGCGCTGGTTTTCGGGTACATATCTCCGGATCGGATGATTTCGTTGTTCTCGCCGAATCCGCAATTGCTGACGGCTATTATTTGCGCCGTAGTGGGACTGATTCTGGTAATAGTGGCCGTTGTATGGGCCATAGTCGGTGCCGTCAAGAAGAGAAAATAGCGTTACAAACCATTGCATTACGGTCCCAGTAGAAGCACATTATGACGGGAGCCGACCGATAAGAGCCGACCGTTCTATGCTGATGGGGGGAGGCATAGTAACTATGAAGCGGATTTCGGTGCGGCGGGTAGCGAGCGTCATCGTCACCGCGATGGCGATGACGCTGGTATTCGCCACACTTGGCTGGGCGATGATGCCGCAATGGAACACACGGCCCTACACCAAGCACATCGCTATCGCTTCTGCCGACACCACCATCACCCCTGCCCATGCGAACATTCCCCACGAGGGGCGATATCGTACGCGTGAAACCCGACTATCCATCAAGACCGGCGACGGCGTCACGCTACCCGCCGTACTACGTGAACCGGTCGACGCTCCCGGGCCACGCCCGGCTTGTCTGTTCATTCACGGGTCCGGTACCAGCGGTGCCGAGGATTTCGGCGATATCGCCAACGCCATGGCCTCTGCCGGCATCGTGACCTTGGTGCCGGCCAAGCGCAACGACAACTACACCGTGCTGCATCGCGACTACCCGCGTTTTGCTCGCGAATACGGGCGTTCGCTCGACGTGCTGCGTGGCATAAGCGGCGTGGACCCCGCCAAAACCGGCATCTACGCCGAATCCGAAGGCACCTGGATCGCCACGATTCTAACCTCGAAACGGCAAGACATTGCCTTTGCCATACTTACATCCGCACCGGTGTTCAATGGACGTGAGCAAATGGCCATGGCTGTCAGCGCCTATACGCATGAGGCCGGCGCGCCCAAGCCCGTGGTCAAAGACATGGCCAAATTGATGTCGCTGGACTACGCGCCATTCGATCTGGCCTATGCCGACTTTGATGCCGACCGGTATCTGAAATCCCTCACCATGCCGGTGCTGGTGAACTACGGCACCTACGATACGGCCATGCCCATCGAACAGGGGGCGCAGCGGATCATCGCCACGGCCAACAAGTCCGGCAACGAGAACGTCACCGTACGCTATTTCGCCGGCAACCATCAGATGCGGCTGGTGAGGCTTATTCACCCGAACCTGCCATTGGCCGAAGGCTATACGCAAGCGCTGGAAAATTGGGTGAACGGTGTGACTGCCGGAACCAAAGCCGATGGATGGGCAACGCCCCAAGTCGCCGGTGCGACACCTCACCAGCGCTTCGCCGCGCCGCAACGTACCAGATCCGGTATCGTCGGCTCGCTCGGCGTGCTGGCCGGTCTGATGGTGGCAGGGCCCGTGCTGATCGTGATGGCGGCGATATTAGGTATTGGCTTGACTGTGTTTTCTTGGCTACAGACGTTGCTGGCCGGGCGACGTAGTGTGGCGACTGTGCGGGCCATGCATGCGACGCCGAGTGGGCTGGGAGCCGCCCAACAGCGTACGTTGCACGGCATTGCCGGCTTATCTGCCGGTATCGGCACAGCGGTGATGGTGATTACTGGGCTGTTGTACGGCTATATGAGCGCCGTAGGCGTATCGGCTGTATTGGTTATGCCTCAACTGCGGCTGTTTGCCGTCGGATGGGTGGTGCTGCGAATAGCGACCATGCTGTTGGTGGTGCTGTTTGCTTGGGAAATGGAACGTGTCTGGTATTGCCGCGCCGATATCGTCGGTGTGCGGCGCGTCATATGCGTGATGGTAGCGCTCGGCACTCTCGCCACACTGATGACACTGGCATTTTGGGGCCTATTCTCGCTGTAATTCTGCCGATGTGCGCTGGTAAATGGGGCCTGGCGGGCAGGCTGCGTTGGTGGTCTGGGTGTGGGGCGATCGGCAGATTGCGTTGGCCTGGGTATGGCCGGCCGACGTACATCAGTCGGGGTGTCCGATACACAGTGAATGGCTGAGTATTACGCTTGGGAGGCTTCGGCCTCCTCTAAGGTGTCGAAACCGCCGAGCTGGACTGTGTGCAACAAGGTTTCCTCAGTGATATTGCGTTGCGGGCTGGCTGCGGCGCGCTCGCCAATCATCGCTTCGTAACGTTCGAAGGTCTGGTCGGAATACGTACCAAGCTCGCCGCGCAGATAGGTTTCGAATGAGGTGGCAGATGGTGTGTCTTCGGTGGTGGTGAGTGCGCGCATCGCCTCGCCGAGCTTGGGGTAGCGCTCGCGGAAATCCTTGGCCCAGGCGACCTGCTGGGCGATGACCTGTTCCTGACGGGCCGCGCGCTCTTCAGAGAGACGCGGAATATACGGCTCTATGTTCTTCGTGAAATTTTCCGGTGCGGTGGAGGCCATCATGCGGCCGTATTTTTCGGTCACGAGGTTGCGGCCCACGTGGTCGGCCGCGTCAAGATCAGCGGCATAGCTGGTGAGTAATGGCCGCTCCCATGTGAGGAACTGGGCCAACCGCATCTGGTGGAACACCGGCCAGTTGCCTTGGCATGCCGCGCGTCCACCCTCATTGTTGGTGCGCTGGAACTGATCCCATTCATGACGCACAATAGCCTCGCGCAGTTCATCATCAGTCAGTTCGTTGGTCATCGACGTTCCTTTCACTGATACCTCCCTCTGATGAGGGAGGTGGCACGGCGAAGCCGTGACAGAGGGAGCTTGAATCTACAAACTTTTAAGCACCGGATCATCGGAGACGATGTGGTCCTCGACATACGGCGCTGCCATTCGAGGAAGGTCTCGCCGGACGTGGTCAGGTGTTCGCGTTTGAGTTCCCTGACGATATCCACCGCAATCTGCTCCACAACATCGTTGATTTTCTCGATTGCTGGAGCCGCGCCCTTGCCGCCTTCGCCGAATCCGGCCCCGCCATAGCAGGCTGTCGAACTCAATCGCATCACGGTTTCCAACTGTTCGCCCACGTTCGGCAACAGCGCGAACATCGAGCCAGACAGCTTGCGCAATGCTGCGAACTGCCACTTGTAATACGGCATATAGCCCACCACCATCGGCACGTTAACCAGGAACACCAACGAGGCGGTGGCCTGCACGAACTCGTGGATGGACAGCCATGCGGCCGCGCCGTCGCCGCGCTTCAACGAACGCGGCAGATTATATTGACCGGCTTGGGCGATCATGCCGAGTCGCTTGGAGATCAGCGCGAGCCGCACATCGTCTGGCATGTTTTTGAACCCTTGGCGCGTCTTGGAAAACAGACCGGTGGGATCGGCGAACACCTCGCCATTGGTGGCGGCGGCCAAGGTCGATTCCTGAAGCATCAGCCACTCATGCGGCGCGGTCTGCGCCGGCGCAGTGCGATACCCGGTGATCGACTCAAAGAAGTCGCCGATACGGAACACGCCGTCACGGCGATTTGCGCCCTGTGCGCGCGGTGTGACGGGGAAGAGCGGTGCATCAATCGGAGTTGTCATCGCTTCCGCCACATCAGAGGACGCCGCGCCTGACTCGGCAGTGGCGGCATCGTCCGTAGCGGTACCGGGGGTGGGTGCGTTTGCCGCATCGGGTATGACGGTGGAGTCTGCACCTGCGGAGGGGAATGCCCCGGAAGCATCGGACCTGGCATGCGCCTCGAACGTCACGCGGCCTTGCGCATCCACGCTGAACTTGCGCGGCAGCGCCTCGTAATCGACCTCAAGTTGCTCGCCGATCGCCGCGTAATCCTCATCCGTAAGCCACAGGCAGAAGCGCGGGCCGAAATCGTGGTCCTGCGAATACGCATCATCGAATCCGTAGCATTCCGAGCCATGACCCACCAGACCGGCGGCGATACGCCCGGCATACTGCGGATACTTCGCCGCAATCATCGGCTTGCCCATCTGCGTCCAGAACGCGCGGGCCAGCTTCAGTCCGGACACCGGGCATGCGGAAACGGCCTCGGCCGCGCCCGCAGAACCGGTCGACACCGAAACGGTGGATGGGGAAGATGCCGCGTTCGCACCGGTCTTGCCCTGTGCCGGGCTGTTCGGCAGCCGCGAGCCGGACTGGGGCAGCGCGCCTGCATCGCCGGCAACACCTGCATTGTCAACCGTCACCCCGGCCTGCGCCGCCGCTTCCTCGGCCTGCCGCAGATTGTCGGCGGTGATACGCCAGTAATCGGTGTCCTTGCCGTAACATTCCTCGATCACGGCCAGCGCATGCCGGTATCCAGTAACCGCATCCGCATACCGTCTCTCGGCAAAGCACACCTGCGCGAAGCCCGCCAGTGCGGAGGCATAATGCGCGGAATGTTCCAGATGGCCGGTGCGATAGATTTCCAGCGCCTTGGCTGCATGCCAATGCGCGTCCTCCAACTTGTGTTCGGTCAGCAGGGTCAACGCCAGATTCGTGTGCGAGCTGGACACGTCGATATCCGCGTCCGGGTTCACGCTCGAGGCTTCGATAATGCGCAGCGCTTCACGCAACTCCAGTTCCGCCTTGTCGGGCCGATTCGTCTCGCTGTAGAGCATCGACAGATTGTTGTGCAGTGCTGCGAGCCTACGGTCGGTGGGCGCCAGCGAATGCCGGCAGACACTCTGCGCCTGATGATACAAATCCTCGGCCTGATCGTATTGTTTGGCCGCGCGCATCGAGGTGGCGCAATTGATTAGCGTGGTGGCCCACGCCTCGGATGTGCCGGTGGTCAAGCCCATACGAGCGGCCAGTTCCAGCGCTCGCTGCACAATCCACTGATTCTCCTTGTGCCGACCTTGCGAGCGATAGAAGCCCATCGTTTCGTTGAGCACGGTGAGCAGTCCGGCCTCGTCGCCGGCGTTTTCCGCGTCCACCATCGCCTGTTCCAAGTACGGGCCGGCTTCGGTGGCGGCCGTGTGGCGATCGAAAATCGCGTCCAGTCCGTTCAGGAATTGTTGGGTATCAAAGGTTGCGGGCGATTGATCGGCATCGTCCGCAACCTGGTTCGCCGTGGAATCGGCACCTTGTGCTGCGGCCGCCGCATCGGTGTCGTCGGCATCGTCTGGACCATGCGCGAATTGCGCGGCGAATTGTTTGAGCAGTGCTTCCTCATCCATACCGCCAGACCTCCCTGAATCGTGTCTGATTTCAGTCTATTAATACTGTGAACAAACACGTCAGGGAGTTTGCTGTGAGCTTGGTCTCAGTCCACCTTGGTTTCGCGCAAGCGTGAATGGCGTCGGTATCGGTTTCGCAGCGCCACGAGTAGAAGGCCAGCAGCCCTACGGCAAGCAGAGCCAGCGGCATACCGCCCAGGCCGGTATAGCGATAGTTCATCGAGAAGGTGGTGAGCATCGCGCCGCCGACAATCGAGCCGATGGCATTGCCGAAGTTAAACGCCACCTGTACAGCCGCGCCGGCGATCAGCTCGCCGCCGCCCTGGCCGGCTTCGGTCATCAGCAATTGCTGTGGAGCGGAAGTAAAGAACAATCCGATGGCGATCCAGAACGTCAGTACAGCGGTCATCGGCTGATTACCCGGAGTGATAAGCACCAGCAACAAGCCGAGGCAGGAGATGGACTGACCTATTGCGGCCGCGCCGGCATGCCTCCAATGTCGGTCAGACGACCTCCAAGCAGACCGCCGATGACCATACCAAAGCCGGCAAGCATCATCAGCATCGGCACCAGGGAAGACGACCATCCGCCGGTTTTCTGCAGCCAAGGGGAGACGTAGCTCCACCAGCAGAACACACCGGCATTGCCGGTGAACACGGCGGCCAAAATCACCCACGGGCCACGGCGGGTGAGGAACTTGAACTGACCGGCGATGCCTGCGTCCTTGATCGGTGCAACGTACGGAATCCACGCCGACGCCAGCACAATCGTCATTGCCGCCCAAGCGGCCAAAATGCCGAAGCAAGACGCCAGGAAAGGAACTCGGCCATCAAGGTGCCCGCCGGTACGCCGAGCATATTGGCCACGGTCTGTCCGGTGACCATCACGGATACGGCCTGCGCCTCCTTGCCTTCCTCCGCCAGAGTCTTGGCGATGAGTGTGGCTGTGCCGAAGAATGCGCCGTGCGGCAGGCCGGCGACGAATCGTGCGACGACCAGCATGGCGGCATTGACGGAGAATGCGGAAGCCAGATTGCCCACCAAGGCAATCACCATAAACAATATGATGAGGTCCTTCGGCGGCACCTTGCGGCCGAATACCAGAATCAGTGTGCCGAAGCACACGCCGATCGCATACGCGGAAATGTAATGGCCTGCGGTGGGGATGTCCACGCCGGTGGCGGCCGCGGCCTGCGGCAGAATGCCCATCATCACGAACTCGGCGGCACCGAGAATGAACGCGCCCGAAGCCAGTGCAAGCAGACTCTTCTTCATGGTTCCTCTAATTACTTCAGTATTACTTACAAAAACAGTGCGGCAATCGATTGATTCGAGCGATATATTACGGTGGTCCGCCAACAAATACGGGGGCTTGCCGTGATGTGGTTTGTCGCTGTGTGCGGCGGGTTGTTTACCGCTGTTCGATCGCTTGGTTTGATTGTTGGGACAGGAAACGAAAAACCGGATTGCTGATTTCTCAACAATCCGGTCCAGTTGTCGGGCTGGCGGGATTTGAACCCGCGGCCTCTTCGTCCCGAACGAAGCGCGCTACCAAGCTGCGCTACAGCCCGTTTGGCAACAGATGTAGATATTACATTGTGGTGGTGGACAATGCAAATCGGCATGTCGCGAGTGTTGCGTGATGGTGGATTCGCCATGTGTACAGGTCTCTCAAGCCTTGTGCAGGGCCGGTTTTGCGTCATGTGAGCGGGTGTTCAGATGGCCGTGCGGTCTGCCGGGCTCATAATCGCCGGCCTTGCGTACACTGATGAATCATGGCTGAAGTTGTCGAAAATACCGAAAACACTGAGAATGAAACCCCGGCCGTCCCGCAGATGAGCACCGTCGAACGTGCGGAAATGCTGCTCAAGCAGGACGCCACCATCCGCGAGAAGATCAAGTCCGGTGCCACGCTGGACGAAGCCGTGGACCCCTCCAACAAGGAGTTCGGCCCGCTGGCCCACCCCGAGCAGGTGCAGATGCGCGTGGCCAAGCGCGCGATGATGCTTGAGGCCGGCATCGCCCCCTACCGGTGCACTTGGACGTCACCGACACCATCGAGGCGGTCCGCGCCAAGTATGACGGCAAGCTCGAGGCTGGCGAAGAGACCGAAGACATGGTCGGCATTGCTGGCCGCGTGCTGTTCCTGCGCAACGCGGGCGGCCTGTGCTTCGTGCAGCTGTCCGCCGGTGACGGCACCAAGATTCAGGGCATGATCTCCAAGAAGGAGATTGGCGCCGATTCGCTCAAGCAGTTCAAGCAGCTCGTCGACCTTGGCGATCACTTGTACCTCAAGGGCCGCGTCATCGCCTCCAAGACCGGCGAGCTGTCCGTATTCGCCACTGAGTGGGCTATCGCTCCAAGGCCCTGCAGCCGCTGCCGGCCCTGCACAAGGACCTGAACGAAGACACCCGCACCCGCAAGCCGTACATCGGCATGATCGCGGACGAGAACATCCGCAACATGGCGCGCAACCGCTCCAAGGCCGTGGCCTCCCTGCGCCGCACCTTTGACGACCACGACTTCCTCGAGGTCGAAACCCCGATGCTGCAGACCCTGCACGGTGGCGCGGCCGCCCGCCCGTTCACCACGCACATGAACGCCTTCGACCTTGACCTGTACCTTCGCATCGCCCCGGAACTGTTCCTCAAGCGCTGCCTGGTCGGCGGCATCGATCGCGTGTTCGAAATCAACCGTGACTTCCGCAATGAGGGCGTCGACGCCACGCACGCCCCCGAATTCACCATGGTCGAGGCCTACCAGGCCTATGGCACCTATGATTCCATCGGCCAGCTGGTCAAGGAGCTCGTGCAGAAGACCGCCATGGACGTCTACGGCTCGCACAAGGTCACCCTGCTCGACGGCGCCGAATACGACTTCGGCGGCGAATGGAAGACCATCAGCATGTACGACTCCCTGTCCGAATCGTTGGGCGAGGAGATCGTGCCGAACGGCGGCCCGGACGCCCCCGGCACCTCCGTTGAGCACCTGGGCGCCATCGCCGACAAGCTCGGCGTAGAGCGCGACGACGTGGAGAACCACGGCAAGCTCGTCGAACACCTGTGGGAGCACTTCTACGAGGACAAGCTTTACGAGCCCACCTTCGTGCGTGACTTCCCGGTCGAAACCTCCCCGCTGGTCAAGGCCACCGCACCAAGCCCGGCGTGTGGAGAAGTGGGATCTCTACGTGCGCGGCTTCGAGCTGGCTACCGGCTACTCCGAGCTCAACGACCCGATCGTGCAGCGTGAACGTTTCGTGGCTCAGGCCAAGGACGCGCTCGCTGGCGACGAAGAGGCTTGCGACATCGATGAGGACTTCCTCGAGGCTCTCGGCGTGGGCATGCCTCCGGCCGGCGGTATGGGTATGGGTATTGATCGACTGCTTATCGCCTTGACCGGTGCCACGATTCGCGAGACCATCACCTTCCCGCTGGTCAAGCCGCTCGTTGGCTGATTAGGCATACTCTGGCTCCCCTCAGAGAGGGGAGCCAGAGTTATATATGAAAGGGATTGCTTATGTCTATCGGCTTGTGGGTTCGGGGCGCGCGTCCCAAGACCTTGGTCACTTCCATCGCGTCGGTGATGGTTGGGGCGGTGATGGCGTACGTGCATATCGAGCGGTCGGGCACCTGCATCGCAATATATCCAGAACCGGCCTCCTGCGCCACGGCCCGTGAACAGCAGACCCTGCTGATGGACCGATTCTGGCCGGTGACCATCCTGTGCCTGCTAGTCGCGCTGTTCCTGCAAATCGCCGTCAACTATGCGAACGACTATTCCGACGGCATCCGCGGCACTGACGCCGGGCGTGACACGGACGAATCGAAATCAGGCAAACCCCAGCGACTGACCGCATCCGGACTGGTACCGGCCAAGCATGTACTGTTCGCGGCGATGATTTGCGCCGCCATCGCCTGCATATGCGGTGTTGTGGCGGTCGTGCTCGCCCAAGCATGGTGGTTGCTGGCCGTGGGCGCGGCCTCCTTGCTGGCCGGCTGGTTCTACACCGGTGGCAAGCATCCGTATGGATACGTCGGGCTGGGAGAAGTCGGCGTGTTCCTGTTCTTCGGCTTGGCTGCGGTATTGGGCACCGAATACGCGCTGTGCGGCACGGTGGACGTCGGCGGACTATTGGGTGCTGTGGCGGCTGGCCTGTTCTCCTGCCTGATCATGATGGTGAACAATATCCGTGACATCGACGAGGATCGTGAGCATGGCAAACACACGCTGGCCGTACGGCTGGGGGAGTCCGGCGCGCGTACGTTGCTGATTGTGTGCTGCGTCATCGCATGGATCATCGCCCTGCTGATGTGTGGTACATTATGGTGGCCGTGGGGTGCGGTGCTGTTGCTCTCGGGCACCGGAATACCTGTGCGCATGGTCTCCAGCGTGAATAAACGTCAATTCCGCCCGGCTCTGCCCGCCGCCAGCTTCCAGACCTTGCTGTTTGCGGTGGTGCTGGCGGTTGCCGTGGCGCTATGAGAGCGAAATAATAAGACGAATACTCGTGTTTGGGCGCACGCGGCTGTAGACTGAACCGTATGACTTATAAACTAGTACTGCTCCGTCATGGACAGAGCGCATGGAATAAAACCAACCAGTTCACCGGCTGGGTCGACGTACCGCTGACCGAGCAGGGTGAAGCCGAAGCCAAGCGTGGCGGCGAGCTGCTCAAGGAGAAGAACGTCCTTCCGGACATCGTGTTCACCTCCCTGCTGCGTCGCGCCATCAACACCGCCAACATCGCTCTGGATGCCGCAGATCGTCTGTGGATTCCGGTTCAGCGTGACTGGCGTCTCAACGAGCGTCACTACGGCGCTCTGCAGGGCAAGAACAAGACCGAGATCCGCGAAGAGTACGGCGACGAGAAGTTCATGCTGTGGCGCCGTTCTTACGCCACCCCGCCGCCCGAGATCGACCCGAACGACCAGTACGCCCAGAACAACGACCCGCGCTACGCCGGCGATCCGGTTCCGGAAGCCGAGTGCCTGGCCAACGTTGTTGAGCGTGTGAAGCCGTACTTCGAGTCCGCCATCGAGCCGGAGCTCAAGGCCGGCAAAACCGTGCTGATTGCCGCTCACGGCAACTCCCTCCGCGCCATCGTCAAGATGCTGGACAACCTGTCTGAGGAAGAGATCGCCAAGGTCAACATCCCGACCGCCATCCCGCTGCTTTATGAGCTGGACGAGAACTTCAAGCCGATCAAGCCGCGTGGCGAGTACCTGGACCCGGAGCTGCTGCTGCCGGTGCCGCCGCTGTCGCCGCTCAAGGCCAGAAGTGAGCCTAAGCCGCTAACACGGTACAAGCTGTAAGGGGAGTCGCACATAATGTGTGGCTCCCCTTTGCTATTCCTGCCAAATCCCCATGGGGCGGTGATTACCCCATGGGGCGGTAAAACTCTCATGGGGCGGTATGCCAGAATGGCTTAATTCCGCGGTTTCACATATCTTTCAAACCGCCCCATGGGCAAGTTACCGCCCTATGGGTGTTTTGCCGCCCCATGGATACGCCGGTGTACCGCCCAGAAGCAACAAAAAACGGCGTCCAGCCGTAGCCGGATCGCCGCTTTCGGGCATCCTCCTCAAACCATAGGAGGACAAGTGTTCAGTTATTCGCCCAATGTGAGGACAAGCCCCAATCAGTCGATGTCGGTGCCCTCGTCGCGGGTCGGCTCCTTGGTGGGGTCGAAGCCGGAGACGATGTACACCACACGGCGGGCGGCGGACACGGCATGATCGCCGAGACGCTCCAGGAAGCGGCCCAGCAGCACGATATCCACGGTCTGCTGACGGGTGATGTCATCGGACAGCGCCAGATCGAAGGTCTGGTGGTGCAGGTTGTCCAGCTTGTCGTCGGCCAGGATGATGGCCTCGGCGGTCTTGGCATCGCGATCGAAGAGCATGGCCACCAGCTGGTCAGCGGTGTTGTCCAGGAAGTCGATCATCTCGGCGAACACCGGTTGAGCGGATTCAGGAATCGCGGCGGCCGGATAGGTGCGGCGAGCGGCTCGGCACGTGCGGGCAAGATCGCCCATACGCTCGAACGTGGAAGCCAGACGCATGGTGGAAACGACCACACGCAGATCGGTGGCCACCGGATTCTGCTTGGCGAGCAACTTGACGCACTGGTCAATCACAGAGGACTCCAGGGCATCGATTTCGATGTCGCCGTCAATCACAGTCTGTGCGGCTTCAACGTCCTGATTCAGCAGGGCTTCCCCAGCTCCTTTGATCGCCTTGCGTACGTTCTGCGCCATACGGTCGAGGTCGTCAGCAACCTGCTTCAGCTCCTCGTTGAAAATAACGCGCATTTCTCTAGCCTTTCATGCTTGCTTATTGCAACCTGTACCAGTGTATTATTCCAGTACTTGTTCCCCACTTCAACGTAGGTAATGGCAACCTCAAGTTGTTCTACTGTTCATTGGGTTGTTCACCTGAAATTCATGTTACCGGCGTGCCGGCAAACCGCAATCCCGGCGTGTGGTGTGAAAGAATGGGGGCATGACACAGATGCCGCTCGTCGCCGCGATTGCTCTTATTGTCACGGCTGTTTTATTTGTGGTAGGAATCATCACGCTCATCGTGGGATTTGCGACACATCGAGTGTCCATGGAATCGCCGCTGGCCGATGATGACGACAATGACGATCTGTCCGACGACACCGCCACGCTGCTGTCCATGCTGCCAGGTGCGTCCGTGGTGGTCGACAAGCACGACGAGGTGGTCCGCTGCAATCCCGCCGCCTACCGCCTGGGTGTGGTGTCAGATGACGCCATTGCCCAGCAGCATGTGCTGGATGCCATTCACGAGGCGCGCAAGTCCGGTGGCAAGCGCCAGTTCGACTTGACCACCGATACTCCGGAGCGGTACGTCGCAGACCAGAACAAGGGCGATCACGTCGCCACGCAGTCCGTCCACCGCCCCAACTGGCTGAAGGTGACTGTAGGGCGTATCAACGAGCAGTTCGTCATCGTGTTGATTACCGATGTCAGTGATGTGATTCGTTTCGCTCAAGTGCGTGACTCGTTTATTACCAATGTGTCCGAGCAATTGTTGGCCCCACTGAGGCTCTGGCCAAACTCGCCGATTCGCTGGAGTCCGGCAATCTGGACGAACAGCAGGTGGCTGCCGACGCTCGCCAGGTGCGTTCCAGCTGCAGCAAGCTCAACCACATGGTGTCTGATTTGCTGCTGCTCATACGCGCACAGGAGCCGATTACGCCGTCTTCCGCCAACCGACTGAACGTTATGGAACAGCTCGAGGCCACGGTGGCGCGACTGGAGCCGCAGGCGGCCGCGGCTGGCGTGCAGCTGAACATCAAGGGCGACGATGATCTAGTCATCAATGGTGAGGCGGATCAGATCGACAGCGCCGTGACCAAGCTCATCGAAAACGCCATCGGCTATTCCAAGGAAAATGGTGTGGTCAGTGTGTCCGCATCCAAAGACAAGGATGGCGACCGTGCGGTGATTCGCGTGATCGACCAGGGCGCGGGCATCGCGAAGAAGGACCAGGCGCGCATCTTCGAGCGGTTCTACCGGGGTGCGGAACAGAGCAATCGCACGGCGGATGGCGTGGGCCTTGGCTTGGCCATCGTCAAGCATGTGGCGCTAACCCATCATGGCGATGTGACCGTATGGAGCGCGCCCGGGCAAGGCAGTACGTTCAGCCTGACGTTGCCGTTGGCGCAGTGAACTTTATTACTGTCCGAGGCGGCGGTAGTCCCAGCGGTCGAAGTATTCCCAAATCAGCAGTAGCAAGCCAATAATGACACCGGCCACGCACATAATCACCAACGGCATTACGCTGTAGCCACGGCCAGCAGAATCAGCACGACAATCAACGCCACAATCCATAGACCGGTACCGATGGCAAACACCTTACGCAGATCCACCGTACGGGCTTGGGTGCGGGTTTGCGGACGGCAGGGTCAATGAGAGGCGCGAACTTCATACTCATGCACTGTAGTAAGAGTAGGGAGGGGCGTCAAACATCCCTCCCTACGATTTATTCAATCGGCATCAGTTGAGACCGATCAATGTGCATGGCATATATGGTCGGCAATGCGGGGCATATATGCCATCACAGGTGCTCGACCACGTAGTCGACGCACTTGGTGAAGGCCATGACATCAGCCGGTTCCACCGAGGGGAACACGCCAACGCGCAGCTGGTTGCGGCCCAGCTTGCGGTAGCCGGCGGCGTCCACAATGCCGTTCTCGCGCAGGATGGACAGTACCTGAGAGGCCTGGACTCGCTCGTCCAGATCAATGGTGACCACGGCGTTCGAGCGTGCGTCCGCATCGACGACGAACGGAGCGGCGTATTCGGAGCGCTCGGCCCACGAGTACAGGATGGATGCGGACTTGGCGCAACGTGTGGTGGCCCAGGCGAGGCCGCCGTTGTTGTTGAGCCAGCGAATCTGGTTTTCCATCATGATCAGGGTGGCCACGGCGGGCGTATTCAGGGTCTGATCCTTGCGGGAGTTGTTCAGTGCCGTGGTCAGCGAGAGGAACGGCGGCACCCAGCGATGTGCGCCTTCCAGATGAGCGCTTGATTCGACGCCTGCCGCACGATCGATAGCTTCGGGGGAGAGGATGGCGACCCACAGACCGCCATCGGCACCGAAGGCCTTCTGCGGTGAGAAGTAGTAGACGTCGGTCTGGCTGATGTCCACAGGCAAAGCGCCGGCTGCGCTGGTGCCGTCGATGACGGTCAAGGCACCAGCTTCACGACTTCCGGCCACGCGGCGAATCGGGGCGGCCACACCAGTGGAGGTCTCGTTGTGAGCCCAGCAATATGTGTCCACGCCCTCGGTGAGCTCAGGCAGACGGTAAGTGCCCGGCTCGCCGGGGAACAGCACCGGGTCTTCAAGGAAGGGTGCGTTCGCGGCGGACGCGGCGAACTTGGCACTGAACGAGCCATACGTGCCGAATGCGGCGCGACGGGTGATCAGCGAAGCGCAGGCAATCTCCCAGAACGCGCTGGCACCACCGTTGCCAAGCGCCACCTCATACCCTTCAGGCAGGTGGAAGAACTCGCGCAGACCTTCACGAATCGAAGCGACCAGTTGCTTGACTGGTGCCTGGCGATGTGATGTGCCAAGCAGGGTGGTGGCGCCGGCGTCGAGCGCGGCGATCTGTTCGGGGCGGATTTTGCTGGGGCCGGAGCCGAAGCGACCATCTTCGGGCTTCAGCGACTCGGGAATACTCAGTGTGATAGTCATGGTTTCAAGGGTAGACCAGTGTTGGGGAATATCGCGGATAATGCTCGGTGTGCGGGATTACTGCGGGGTTACTGCGGAATTCCGGGGTGCCGGGCGGCAGTGGTGGCAATGCGGAATGCAGTGCAGAATGTACGCAGCACATCATGGTTACGGTGTGTCGGAATGACATGAGTTAGTGATTCTTCCGATAACCGGATAGTGAGGTTCGTGAACGGGCGGAAACAAGGCAGTTTTTTCACCCGGCCGCACGGTTACGTAAATCGTTTGACACACCCGGATGGTGGGGGATCACATTGAGGATTGACCTCTGTTCGTTGTACAGTACTCAATTGTGACGGTCATACGAGGTCATCGAAATGACCCTGCCGAACCCATCCAAGGAGTTAACGTAGTATGAAGCATGCTTCGCATAAAGCGACCACGGTCTCGCGCCAGAAGTTCAGCTTAGCGAAGGCATTGTTTGCCTCCGGCAAGGGTTCTCATTCCGTTCGTGCTGTGCGTGCGGTGCAATCCGCTGGTAGCGACGCCGTTGTTTTGGGGCTTGATCCGGCCATTGCGAGAAGATCAACGAAATCGCTCCCCAGACCCGCCGTTCCATTCGTGAGGCCGCTCGTGCCGCTGAACGCCGTAGCCATATTCTTGCCTCGGCCTCACTGGCCGCTCTGGTCGGCACGGCCGCAGGTGCTCTCGCGTTTTCCAACAATGAAGACGCCACGAACTCGTTCGTGGCTGATCCGGCCACGACGACCACGCAGATTAAGCGCATCAGCGATGTGACTGCGGCTTCTCGTTCCGAAGCGCGTACTGATTTGAGTTCATCCTCCGTTACCGCACAGTCCACCAATGAAGGCGGCTGGGGGCTGAGCAATTCAGACAGCACCTTGGACGCCAAGCTGATGAATCGCAATAATGCGAACAATCCTGTGGTGTCGGCTCTCGTGGATGCCGATGGCGATGCTGTGCCGGCTGGCTTCAACCCAAACCATGCCGTTGGCACCAACTCCAACAACTATCCGTGGGGTCAGTGCACGTGGTACGCGTACCAGCGTCGTGCCGAACTGGGCCTGCCTTCCAGCGGCAACTTCGGCAATGGTGGCGCGTGGGCGGCGTCAGCTTCCGCTCTGGGCTATTGGGTGGACAACACTCCTCGCCATGTCGGTGATGCTGTGGTGTTCGCTCCTGGCCAGGCCGATGCCGATGGCGCGTACGGCCATGTTGCCGTTCTGGAAAAGATCAATGCCGACGGCTCCATTGAGATCTCCGAATCCAATGCCAAGGGATTGGGTGTGATTTCGACCCGTACGTTCAGCGCCGCCGAAGCCGGTAAGTTCCAGTACGTTCACTACTGATTCATTTCATTGGCTTACATTCGGTGATTACTGTTCGGATGTGACGTCGCCCTATCGGCAATCGTTCGCGCGAAATGACATTTCAAGTGTTGCGGCCGCGTATTAGTCCGAACTGACCTGTGCCGACACGCCGATATATCCCAATAGCTCCGGGGTGTTTTATTTCTTCCATCCTGTACGAGTTAATGCGCACCGTGTAGGGTGATGGTTCTATGAAGACCAAAACTGTAGCTTCTTCCATTGTTGCCGCGATTGTCTCCTGTGCCTGCTTGTTTATGTTTGTTCCTACAGCAACTGCAGCTGAGGGTGTTACTGTGACTTCCACCAAGTCCTTCCCCTCGTACACCCAGGTGCGCAAAGATCTGACGACTGAAGCCACTGCCACGAGCGTTGAGGACAATGCTGATTGGGGCGGCATTGAGAACCTCGATGTGCCGCAGACGGAATCTCAGGCGGAAAAGGATGCCGCAGCGGCCAAGAAGGCTGCCGAAGAGGAGGCCGAGAAGCAGGCGGAGGTCGAGGCTCAGGCGACCCAGGAGCAGGCCAACGCCGCGAGCCGTAATGAGTCTCGCTCTTCTGTTACTTATTCCGATGCCAGTGGTTCGGTTTCCGCTGGTGCCGGTGCCTCTATCGACCGTGCGTATTCTTTGATCGGACAGAGCATGGACTGCACCGCATTGGTCAGTCAAGCGTTGGCGGCCCGTGGCATTAACTTCCACGGTTGGCCTGAAGAGTACGTCAATGTTCCTGGTGGCCACGTAGTCACAGACGGATCCCTGCAGCCGGGCGATATTCTGATTTATGCCAACACCGGTGGATGGAACGGTGGTGCACACTACGATCATGTGGCGTTGTATGTCGGCAACGGTCAGGCGGTCCATGGTGGATGGAATGGCTATAGCGTGGCTCTCGCTAGTGCCATGACCGAAAAGCTCACCATCGTGGTGCGTATCCCGTGATGCAGTCTTATTGATTGATTTATTGCAGGCCTCGGATGCCGATCGGTATCCGAGGCCTGTTGCGTTCTCCTGCCGAATGATGCACCCGCGACATCATCTTCGAAATGCTATTCCTGTTATGAAATCGACCCATGTGTGCTAGTGTATGGCGTTGATGATGAGCGTTAAGACTATTATTTCCACATCAGTGGCGATTATCGCCACGGGTGCCATGTTTGCGTGCGTAGCCCCGTTTGCCTCTGCCGATTCCGCGCAGACGAGTGCTGTGGTGTCCTCACGTTCTTTCCCGAAGGCGAGTTCGGTGAAGAAGAATTTGTTCGCCGAATCCACCTCCACCTCGGTTGATGAGAACTCTAAATGGGGTGGCATCGAGACTCTTGATGTGCCACAGACCGAGTCTCAGGGCGAGAAGGAAGCTGCTGCAGCGGCGGCGGCTCAGAAAGCCGCTGATGAAGCTGCTGCAGCCCAGTCCGCTGCTGCTGCGGCAGCCAGCCGCTCTGAACAGCGTGCGTCGATTCCACAGGTTGACTTGGGTAAAATGACTGGCACTGGCACTGGCGCTGAGCTTGCTAGCTTCTCACTGAAGTTCCAAGGCTATCCGTATGTTGCCGGCGGCAACACTCCGGCAGGATGGGATTGCTCCGGTTTTGTGCAGTACGTCTTCTCCCAGTTTGGCATCTCCCTGCCTCGTACCTCTGGTGCTCAAGCCACCGTGGGTACTCCGGTCGCAAGCTTGGCGGATGCCAAGCCGGGTGACATTCTTGCGAATGGTACTCATGCGGCCATTTACATCGGTAACGGACAGGTGATGAATGCTATGAACCCGGTGCAGGGAACGGCAGTAAGCGACGTTTCCGTATTCGGTGGAGCTGGATATTCCATTCGCCGCGTGATGTGACAAGAATTATGCGGTAAGCGAATTCGTATTAAGGCACGTCCTTTGGGGTGTGCCTTTTTCGTATACGCGGATTTCTTTTTGAGCGGAGGATACCGGCCAAACCGAGTGTCGCGGGGTATTGTTGAGATACGCGGTATTCGTGCCGCAATAACTTCAAGGAGGTCGTCATGATTAACGACAAGGCTATTCTCGTCGGCGTTGACGGGTCGCATGCCAGTTACAAGGCAACATGGTGGGCCGCGAATTATGCAAAGCACGCGGGGCTGACGCTGCAGATTGTCTGCGCATATTCCCTGCCGAGCTATGCCGCCGTTTCGTTCGATGCCACTTACACGGCGATGGGGGACGATAACGCCGCGCATTCCGATGCTCAGGAGATTCTGTCCAAGGCCAAGGCCATCGCAGACGAGCAGGCGTCGAAGCCGCCACACTGATTGTTACCGGAGATCCGGCATCGGTGTTCGTCGAATTGTCTCGTAACTACAATCTGATCGTCATTGGCAACCGTGGCAAGGGCGGTCTGGCCGAGCGCCTGCTGGGCACTACGTCCTCATCGCTGCCGGCATATGCTTACTGCCCGATTGTGGTGGTGCCGTACACCGATGATGACGGTAACCTGATGCACCTGAACAACACGATCACCAAGGTGGCCGTCGGCTCCGACGAATCCAAGTGGGGTCTGAAGGCGCTGGACATTGCCGCCGACTTCGCCACGTGCTGGGGTGCGGAACTGGACGTGATTTCCGCTGTGCCGAACCTGAAGGGTGTGGACGGCGAGGACGCCGTCATGGAGTCCTACAAGGACGATCTTGAGGTGCGCATCAAGCCGTTGCAGGAATCGCATCCTGATCTGAAGATCAACAAGCAGATCGTTTCCGGCCCGGCCGTGAGCGCCCTGACCAAGGCCAGCTACGATCACGATGTGGTTGTTGTCGGCTCCCGTGGTCGCGGCGGCTTCACTGGCTTGCTGCTGGGCTCCACCAGCCAGGGCCTGCTGCAGCATGCGGTCGGCCCGGTGTACGTGGTGCCACGCAAGTATGTTGAGGCCGCGGAATCGCGTCTCGACACCGTGCCGAGCTCGCCCGCCGAAGTGCCTACCAAGTCGCTGGAGGAGATTGCCGGCGTCGAGGAGATTCCGGTGTCCGCAGCCGAGCCTGAAGTCGCCCAGCAGATCGAAAAGACCATCGATCCCGATCGCCAGTAAAGTCCGAATATACGGAAAGAGGCTCCCGCCAGGGAGCCTCTTCAATTTATATCCCGTCTCAGTGCTTGACGGTGACGTTCATGCGCACCGGGGTCTCCTGCACGTAGGTGTGCTTGACCGTGCAACCCTTGTCGATATGGCGGGTGACGCGCTCCTTGAGCTTGTCGGCATCCTCCTCGGACAGACCGGCGTCGGAAGCATCAATCACCACCTGCTCCTCGAAACCGGTGTAGGCGTCATTTTCCGGGTCGTACGTGCCATCCACCACAATCTTGGCACCCTTGCCCTCACCCAGCGTATGTTCGATGGCGAACTGGCTGGACAGCGCGGCGCAACCGGCCAGCGCGACCTTCATCAGATCGCCCGGCGTGAACTGGCCACGATCCTTGCCGAACTTAATGTGTGCGCCATCGTGCTGAACGCATCCCACGAACCGTCCTTGTTACGCTCAACCCACAGTCGCTTACCCATAGCTGCTCCTTTATTTTCAGCCGCCGGCGATCTGGCCCATCGCCATGCCAGCGGGGGAGCGCGGCACCTGGCCGCTCTCCCGCATCAGTGGACTTCTCTATTATGCCCCTAAGCTACACTGGTGCACATGGCTTTGACCGAAGAACAACTCGCAGATATTCGCTCCCGTATCCCCGCACGTCCCGAAACGGACATTCCGATGCCCTATGAGGACCTGGTGCGCAAGATCCTGACCGAAGGCACGCTGAAGTCCGATCGCACCGGCACCGGCACGATTTCCCTGTTCGGCCAGCAGATGCGCTTTGACCTGTCGAAGTACTTCCCGTTGCTGACCACCAAGACCGTGTTCTTCAAAGGCCTGGCCTATGAGCTGCTGTGGTTTTTGAAGGGTTCCTCCAACATCAACTGGCTGCTGGAGCACAACGTGCATATTTGGGATGAGTGGGCGGACGAGAACGGCGATCTGGGCCCGGTCTATGGCGTGCAGTGGCGTTCCTGGCCCGCGCCGACCCCCGAGGACCCGAATCGCACCATCGACCAGATCTCCAATGTGCTCGACCTCATCAAGCATCATCCGGATTCGCGCCGCATGATCGTCTCCGCGTGGAATCCGGCCGAGGTGGAGAAGATGGCGTTGCCGCCCTGCCACGCGCTCTTCCAGTTCTACGTGGCCGACGACAAGCTAAGCTGCCAGCTGTACCAGCGTTCCTGCGACATGTTCCTCGGCGTGCCGTTCAATATCGCCTCCTACTCGCTGCTCACCATGATGATGGCGCAGCAGGCCGGGCTCAAGCCGGGCGAATTCGTCTGGACCGGCGGCGACTGCCATGTTTACGACAACCACGTCGACCAGTTCCTTGAGCAGCTGGGCCGCAAGCCCTACCCGTACCCGACCATCGAGATCCGTAAGGCCGATTCCCTGTTCGACTACCAGTATGAGGACTTCAAGGTCGTCGGCTACCAGCATCACCCCACTATTAAGGCACCTGTTGCGGTCTGATGCTGATTACCGTTTCGTGGACAGCGAATACTGTGAAGGTGACGGCCCCCGAGTCTTCGCTGTCCACTACACTAAGGCCCAGTTCCGCAATCCAGGAGGAGTAAGCGAAATGGAGCATGACAGTAGCCGTAGCGGCTATCACGAACCCGAGCCCGGATCTGCCGGGCTGTCTGCCACTGAAGAAGACTGGGGTGACGATTATCCCAAGACCTTCTCGGTGAATCTTATCTGGGCCGAAGCCCGTGACAAGGAAGGTCGCGCCGGTGCCATCGGCCTCAATGGTGGCATGCCTTGCACTGTGCCGAGGATATGAAGCATTTCAAGGAGCTGACCGTCTCCCATCCGGTGATTATGGGTCGTAAGACCTGGGAATCGCTGGGGGGCAAGTACCGGCCGCTGCCCAACCGCGACAACATCGTCGTTTCCCACGATCCGATGTACCGTGCGCCGGGGGCACTGTGGTCACCAGTCTTGACGACGCGCTCGATATGGCCCGTCAGGAGGCGATTCCGGACGACGGTCTGGACCGTTCGGAGATTTGGATCATCGGCGGCGCCCAGTTGTTCGCCAAGCTTTGCCGTTCGCGGACAAAGCCTATGTGACTGATCTGGCCGCCACCGTGGATGCCGACAGCTACGCGCCCGATATGGCGTCGCTGGTCGAGGCCGGGATGTGGCGGGAAGCCGAAGTGGGCGAGTGGCATACGCCCGCCAAGGAGGAGTCCGGCATCGATTCCTATCGTTTCCGTATCTTGGCCAAAACCAAGTAAGCATGCGAATCCGGCTTATGCCCTTTATAGCGGCATGAGCCGGATTCATATTCATTCGACCCCAACAATACAGTCGGGCCGTGTGCGGCCCGGTGAAGCCCGATTGAGGATTGATTCAAAGCTATGAGCAATACCCAGCCCTACACCGTAATGACCGTCTGCACCGGCAATATCTGCCGTTCGCCTATGGGTGAGATCATTCTGCGTCACTTCTTTAATGAGCGCGGTCTTGGCGACCAGGTGAACGTGGAATCCAGCGGTGTGTCCGACGAGGAGTGGAGCCACCCGATCGACCCGCGTGCCGTGCGCGTGCTACGCGAACGTGGCTATGGTGATGAGATTCCGCGTGACCACTTCGCACACCGCATCTCGCGTGAGGAAATCGACCGTACCGACCTGTTCCTGCCGATGACCGCCTCCCACATGCGCGCCCTGCTGCGCATGCTGCCGGCCGGCAAGCGCGCCGAAGTGCACATGTACCGCAGCTTCGACCCGAATCTGCCCAAGCCGAAGCCCGGCCGCGAAGATCAGATCGATCTGGTGGACCCGTGGTACGGCGGCAAGCACGAGTTCGAGGTCGCCATCGACCAGATTGAGGAAGTCGCCCCGTACATCGTCGATTGGGTGGCGAAGCAGCTGTAGGAATCGGCCTGTGGCCGATGCTGTGTGTTTCGCAGTCTTACGACTGCGGGTCTCTACCTCCGTCACCGCTTCGCGGTGCCGCCTCCCTCGTCAGAGGAAGGTACAGAAGATTACCTCCCTCTGTAAGGGAGGTGCTGAGCATAGCGAAGCGGAGGGAGAGACTAACGAGTCGGGTGCCTCAGAACACCAGTTGCACCAGCAACATATATACAATTGTGCCGCCGGCGATTGAAAGCAGCATATTGCGTTTCCATACGTGCAGCAGCACGATGACGGTGCAGGCGATGAGTTCCGGAAGGCCGTGTGAACCGGTCAGAATCGGGGTGTTGCGCAGTGCGTATACCACCAGTAGACCGGTCATCGCATAGGGCAGGACCTGGCCGAAATACTCGATGATGCGCGGCGGCTGCTTGGACTCGGGAAACACCAGAAACGGCAGAAAACGGGTGCACATCGTGCCCAGCACCACCGTCACGATAGTGATTGCGCCTTGCCAGATGGTCATCGTCATCGCGTCTGTCCTTCCTTCTGCTGGTCCGCTGCGTGGCTCATGGCATGGTTTGCCGTGGCTTCCGGGGCGTCGGCGGCTGGCCGCAACACGTCCAGATGCGGGCGTAGCGCGACGAACAGTATCAGCATGGCGATCATTGAGGGAATCATGAAATCATTGGCCCCGAATATCAGCAGGCAGGCCAGTGATGTCAGCACACCGATGACGGCGGACAGTCGCTCGCGATGCTTGCCGTCGAGCCACTGATCGAGGAAGATCACCAGAAACAGCGCGGTCAGTACGAAATCAAGACCGTCGGTATTGAACGGCAGATGCGCGCCGATCAGCCGCCCAGTGTGGCGCCGGTCACCCAATACAGCTGATTGCACAGCGTAACCCAGAAGTAGAACCAGCCACGGTCGATGCCGGCGGGGATTTTCGCGGTGGAGTTGATGGCAAAAGTCTCGTCGCACATACCGAAAATCAGGTATGGGCGCTTCCAGCCGAGCCCTTTGAATTTGCCGAGCATGGATAGTCCATAAAACAGGTGACGGGCGTTGACCATCAGGGCCAGCAGAAAGCCGGCGAGCGGGTTGAACGCGGAGAGCAGCAGATTCACCGTGACGAATTCCATTGAACCGGCGAAGATGAACGCGCTCATACACATCGGCCATACGAAGGAGAAGCCTTTGGTGCCCATGAGAATGCCATACGAGGCGCCGAGAAACAGGAACCCCAGGCAAATCGGTATGGTCAGCGGAAACGCCGCTTTGAGCGCCGGCAGCCAGGCGTTGGTGTTGGTGTTGGCGGTGTCTGCCATGTGGATGATGTTCTCCTTGTACAACTGGTCTGCCGGCCGATGTTCGCCGATGATGCCATATGCGGTTATACACGCATGGTGTCGATAAACGGGGTGAGGGTGGCGTCGGGACCCTGTGCGCGAAGTCACAGTGTGGAGGATGTCACATCGTCTACGGTGGGATAGTCCTTGTGGCGGGCGCGAACACGTGCTGAGATGAAACCATGAGCACATATCAAGCGGGCCGAATGCTTTCAGACCTGGTCCCGCGAATACGAAAAGACCTCGGTCGCTATGACCGAGGTCTTTAGTGAAGTACCCCCAGAGAGAGTCGAACTCTCGTTGTCAGATTGAAAGTCTGGTGTCCTAACCGTTAGACGATGGGGGCGAACAACTCGAATTACTTTACGGGAGGTTGTTCGGTTATGCAAATCGACGGCATTTCGGCGTGTCGTGATTAGTTCAAGGTAACGGCCTGATAGGTAAAGTCATGAATCACGCGGCCGGCGGCCAGGCCCTTCTTCTCGAAGTTGGTGAGCACGCGGCCCTCGAATCGCTCGGATTCGGTGAAGTCGGCGTGCGGCATATCGGCGGCCATGTCGGCATTGCCCTTGCCCACGTGCTCCAGCGGCAGGCTGACGGTTACGCTGCCCAGGTTCTTCCAGCCATCGAGGCCGTCCATCACCTCGTGCACGTGCAGGCATAGTCCTCGATGTCGGTGGCGATACGCCAGACGCCGTCTGTGACCAGCGCGCGATGAATGTCGCCGGCCATGGCCTCCTGCACGATGCGGCGCTTGTGGTGCTTCTTCTTGGGCCAAGGTCGGGGAAGAAGGTCCATACCTCGGCCACGGTGCCGGCCGCGGTCACCTTGAACAGCTCGGGCGCATTGACCTGGGCCACGCGAATGTTGGTCAGACCCTGCTTGCCGGCGAGCAGCAGCGTGTGGGCCACGCCGGGTCATAGACTCTAGGGCAAGGAAGTTCGTCTCCGGGTGGGCTGCGGCTGCTGCCACCACGTTTTCTCCCTGCCCAGTGCCGATTTCCACAATCAGCGGATTGTCGTTGCCCCATGCGGACTCCACGAACGCGCGGTCGAGCGTGACGCCTTCGCGCACGTCCAGCAGGTTGCCGGCCGCAATATCCAACAGATATGTGTCGGCATAGTTGTCCCAGGCGCGCTGCAGGCGATCGTCCAAACGTCCGGAGCGGCGTACGAAAGAGAGCACCTTGTGCAGGGGGTGTGCCGGTGCCTCGGTGTGGTCTGTGGCCATCGCGGCGACGGAATCGATTGCTGTGGATTCGGGATCGGTCATATATTCCTCGGATTTTCCTTGTGCGCCGCACCGCTGTTCATTCATTAGGTCGATTTGGCGTTCATTAGGTAGGTGGTGTGCGATACCAACCACCATATCAAGCCATTTACCCGGTGTCCGTGCGGGCCGGCTCCGGGCCGACCTACCTAATGAACGCCAAATCGACCTAATGAATGCAGATATTGCCGGACGACACCACCGTTTTGTGCGATTATGTTCGTGTGATATACTCAAATTGTTTCAAAAGGTAACAAAGCGGACCAAAAGTGAACAGCCGCTGAACTCCCCACGGCCGACACTTTGCAACCCGCACAAGGAAAGGTCAACTATGACAGTTCTCGTCACCGGCGGCTGCGGCTACATCGGCGCGCATGTCGTTCACGCACTCCATCAGGCCGGCGAAAAGGTCGTTGTCGTCGACGATCTGAGCTACGGCAAGCCCACTCGCATCGAAGGCTCCCGCCTGTACGGCATGGATATCGCCGCCCCGGGCGCCGGCGAGCGTCTGGCCGAAATCCTCGATGCCGAAGGCGTCGACTCCGTGATCCACTTCGCCGCTCGCAAGCAGGTCGGCGAATCCGTGGAGAAGCCGCTGTGGTACTACCAGCAGAACATCAACGGCATGCTCAACGTGCTCACCGGCATGACCCAGTCCAAGAACGCCAAGAAGCTCGTCTTCTCCTCCTCCGCCGCCACCTACGGTGTGCCGCCGGTCGACGTGGTGCCTGAGGACGTCGTCCCGATGCTGCCGATCAACCCCTACGGCCAGACCAAGCTGTTCGGCGAGTGGATGGCACGCGCCTGCGAGCAGCCGTTCGGCATCCGCTTCTGCGCGCTGCGCTACTTCAACGTGGCCGGCTGCGGTCCGGTGGAGCTTGAGGATCCGGCCATCCTGAACCTCATCCCGATGCTGTTCAATCGCCTCAAGCAGGGCAAGGCTCCCGCCATCTTCGGCGACGACTACCCGACTCCGGACGGCACCTGCGTGCGCGACTACATCCACGTCTCCGACTTGGCCGACGCCCACATCGCCGCCCTCAAGTACCTCGACCGTGACGAGCGCAAGTACGACGCCTTCAACGTCGGCACCGGCGAAGGCACCTCCGTGCGCCAGATCGTCGACGAAGTCAAGAAGGTCACCGGTCTGCCGTTCACCGAGGCTGTCATGGCCCGCCGCGCCGGCGACCCGCCGCACCTGATCGGCTCCCCGAAGCGCATCAACGAGGAGATGGCTGGCACGCCAAGTACGACGTGGAAGACATCGTCAAGTCCGCGTGGGATGCCTGGCAGGCCAACCCCGAACACCACATCGACGTCGACACCTGGAAGCAGGCTGACTGAGATTGACGATTGCTTTGCGGTGGATGCCGTGAAGTGCTTCTGTTCATAAGGGCGTGACCGGGGTTCCGGTCGCGCCCTTCGTTGTTTTGTGGATTTTGTGGCAGACGTGTTCGCGTGCTGGTGATAGCAAAAACCTTGAAATTATGCGGAACACGCCGAAGTTTGCATGACCGGCGAATTTCAGTAATATATACATCTGTTGCCTCACGCAAGTGAGAACAACGGCCCCGTAGCTCAGTTGGTTAGAGCGCCGCCCTGTCACGGCGGAGGTCACCGGTTCAAGTCCGGCCGGGGTCGCTGGAATGGTTATGAAGCCCGGATTATCCGGGTTTTTGACTGTTCATGGCTCTGTAGCTCAGTTGGTAGAGCGAGCGACTGAAAATCGCTAGGTCAACGGATCGACGCCGTTCGGAGCCACCATAATGAAGCCCCGCCTTGTGCGGGGCTTTTGCATATCCGTCGCGTACCTACTCCGGCGGGGGTTATAGGCCAAAATGGCGGGCTGGCCGGTCAATGCAAAGGCTCGCGTTCGCCAACAACTGTCTTCCTCGCCGCAACTACGCACGCCAACAGCACCAATGCGAACATCGATCCGAACAGCAACCCGGTCTTAAGACTGTCGCCATTGGCAGAGGCCACCAGTCCCACTACGGCAGGGCCGCCGGCGCATCCGAGGTCGCCGGCCACGGCTAGTAGCGCGAACATCAGCGTACCGCCACCGGGCATGGCGTCTGCAGCCATCGAGAACGTTCCGGGCCACATAATACCCACTGAAAAACCGGTGAGCGCACAGGCAAGCAGACCCAGTACCGGTGCCGTGGTTAGGGCTGCGGTCAGATACATGGCCACGCACAGTACGGAACTGCTGGCAATGAATGCCGTGAGATTCAGTCGATGCCCCAGCACTCCGTAAATCGTGCGGGACAGGCCCATCATCAGGCGAATGCGGCAGGTCCCGCCAAGTCGCCAATCACCTTGGTCACGCCCAGACCGGACTCGGCGAACGCGCTGGCCCACTGGCTCATGCCCTGTTCGGCCGCGCCCGCGCACAGCATCATAAGGAACATCAGGTAGAACACCGGCTTCTTCGACAAGTCGGCGAACCGCATGGTCGCCGTGCCTTCCGGCACAATGCGCGGCATGGGAGCGCCAGCGAACATCGCGATGCCGATGGCAGGCACAATCGCCCACAAGCAAGCGAGAACCGGCCATGAGCCGGTGCCGAACGCAAACAGAAACAGCGTGGAGATGGCCACGGTGCCGAGCTGGCCCCAGCAGTAGAAGGAGTGCAGCAGGCTCATCGCCTTGGCCTTGTGTTCGCTCGGGCAGGCCTCGACGATGGGGGAGACCATGACCTCGATGAGTCCGCCGCCGAGCGCGTAGAGGAAAATCGCCGCCAGAATCGCGAGATACGGGTCCGGCACGCGGGTGGGGAGCAAGCCCAACGCCAGCAGTCCGGCAAGGGCGGCCAGGTGGGCGGCGATAATGCACGGCTTGTATCCGATGCGGTCCACGAACTTGCCGGCCAGCACGTCCACGATCAGTTGGGTGACGAAGTTGACGGTGATGAGGGCGGAAAGCCGCGCCATGTCGATGCCGAGTGTCGCCGCGAACGTGACGAACAGCAACGGCATGAAGTTATTGATTACCGCCTGAGTGATGTATCCCACGAAGCAGGCGGTGACAGTGTGGTTGTAGTTCGGGGCTGTGGCGCTCATAGAGTCAGTATTGCAGAAAAAGCACCCGCGAAATGCGCGTGCGAAGAGAATCGTGTGGGACGGCAGATGAACAATGGTAAAAACCGCGTGCCGTCCCACAAAAAGGAATCAGGCCTGCCACCATTGGCGCAGGGGGTACCACTTGCCGTCCGGGTGGCCCACACGATCCGGCTTGACGGCCAGGAACTGGTGGATCTGGATGCCGTCGAGCTCGAAGTTCAGAGCGCAGGCGGCCATGTACATACCCCATACCTTGGCGCGTTCAAAGCGACCTGCTTGACCGCGTCGTCCCAATGCTCGGAGAGGTTCTGGTTCCAGTGATGCAGGGTGAGTGCATAGTGCTGGCGCAGGTTCTCCTGATGCACCACGTTGAAGCCGGCGTCATGGATGCACGATTCGATGAAGCCGGGCGCGCCGAGATCACCGTCCGGGAAGATGTAACGGTCGAGGAATTCGTCGGTACCGGGCTTGCCGTGGGGCTTGTCGTGGCTGATGGTGATCTGGTGGTTCAGCAGTCGGCCCATCGGCTTCAGAAGGCGGAACATCTCTTCGAAGTAGCTCTGGTAGTTCTTGACGCCTACGTGCTCCATCATGCCGATCGAGCAGATACCGTCGAAGTCGTGCTCAGGCACCTCGCGGTAGTCCTGCACACGCACTTCGGCCAGATCCTGCAGCCTTCACGGGCGATCCATTCGTTGGCGTACGCGGCCTGTTCCTTGGAAAGGGTGACGCCGAGCGCCTTGATGCCGCGACGGGCGGCGGTGATGACCATCGAACCCCAGCCGCAGCCGATGTCCAGTAAGCGCTGGCCGGGCTGCAAGTCCAGTTTGTCGAGAATCAGGCGCAGTTTGTTGGCCTGTGCGTCTTCAAGGCTCATGTGTTCGTTGTCGAATACCGCGCAAGTGTAGGTCATGGAGGATCCAAGGAAGTCGGCGTAGAACTCGTTGGACATGTCGTAGTGGAAGCTGACGATTTCCGAATCGGCCTTTTCGGTGTGCGGCATCAGGCCACGCTTGATACGGGCGAACTTGCTCGGGCCCTCGGTGGCGGGCACCGGCGGCTTCTTGAAGCCATGGCTCAGGATGCCGGCAGATACGCGGGCAATTGATGTGGGAGTGAGTGGGCGAACGTATTTGGACAGCGACACCAGCTTGCGCATCGCCGGATACGGGTCGGCGTAGTCAATGCCGTCCACGTCGAAATCGCCCAGAATGTATGAGCGCACGATGCCGATTTCATTCGGGTGCGCGAGTAGCTGGTACATGCAGTTCGGCGTGGCGATTTTGACCTTCAAATCCGCGTCTGCCGGGCCGAAATGCGAGCCGTCGAAAGCGTCGATACGAACGGGAGTGGCGGGGTCGAGAAACAGGGACGCCATCTCGCCGACCGTCATAGCCTTGCCATTTGCCATTATCTACCTCATTCTCTTATGATGATCACCCAACTGTCGAGGTATCTTAGTCCTCTTCAGGAGACTGAAACCGTTGAATACACCATCTGGTGAACCAGTTCGCGTTCGGCTGATGAAGCACGAATGGAATTAGGCATCTCGCATATTGATTGCGCTACGCGCGAAGTAAGCGGATGAGAGACGAGTTTCTCGGAGAGCGTCAGATGACTCCGGAAAATGGTCTTATCGTTGAGATTTCGGGCGATGGAACTGGTTTGGTCAATGAACAATAATTCGACAAGTGCGGAATTCCGCCATTTCTTGCCATTATTTTCAGTGTTGTTCTTTCAGCGTGTTTTCAGGTGAATGCTCATGCGCGGAGTAGACTGGGGAACCGTTGGACCACTCAAAGACAGAGTGGACCACCAGTTAAGACACTAGCTCAAAAGGAGAGCCCCTATGGTGTACCGCATGATTTTCAACCAGACTGCATACTTCGGACGTGGCGCGATCAAGGAGATTCCGGCCGTTGCCAAGCAGCACGGCTTCACCAAGGCATTTATCGTCACCGACCCGGTGCTGCTGGAGACCGGCACCGCCGAGAAGGTCACCAAGGTTCTGGATGAGGCCGGCCTGCCGTACGAGGTGTTCTCCAACGTCAAGCCGAACCCGCCGGTCGAGTGCATCAAGGACGGCGTCGCCAAGTTCGCCGAGTCCGGTGCGGACTTCCTGATCGGCCTGGGCGGTGGCTCCCCGCAAGACACCTGCAAGGGCATCGGCATCATCACCGCCAACCCGGAGTTCGCCGACGTGCTTTCTCTGGAAGGCGTCGCGGATACCAAGAACCCGTCCGTCCCGATCTTCGGCGTGCCGACCACCGCCGGCACCGCCTCGGAGACGACCATCAACTACGTGGTCACCGACACGGCCAACAAGCGCAAGTTCGTGGCTGTCGACCCGCACGACATCCCGATCGTCGCTTTCGTGGACCCGGATCTGACCGACTCGATGCCGCGCGGCCTGAAGGTCGCCACCGGACTTGACGCCCTGACCCACGCCATCGAGGGTTACATTACCCCGGGTGCTGGAGCCTGTCCGACTGCCTGTCCATGCAGACCATCCGCATGATTGCCAAGAACCTGGCCAAGTCCGCCGACGGCGACATTCCGGCCGGCGAGCAGATGGCCTACGCGTCCTACATCACCGGTATGGCCTACTCCAACGTGGGCCTCGGTCTGGTGCACGGCATGGCTCACCCGCTGGGCGGCCGTCTGGGCGTGGCCCACGGTGTGGCCAACGGTATTCTGCTGGCCCCGGTCATGGAATACAACAAGGACTTCACCGGTGAGAAGTACCGCGACATCGCCGATGCGTTCGGTGTTGAGGACGCCTACACCGGCGACCTGGAGAAGGTGCGCGAAGAGGCCGTGCAGGCCGTCCACAAGCTGACCGTGGATCTGAAGAACCCGACCACGATTTCCGAAGTGGGCGCCACCGAGGCCGACCTTGAGCCGCTGGCTCACGATGCCTTCAACGACGTGTGCACCCCCGGCAACCCGCGTCAGGCAACCGAAGAGGACATCCTCGCGATTTACAAGTCGCTGATGTGATCAGTCAATGACAGTAAACATTAGCTCCCTCTGATGAGGGAGCTGTCAGCGTAGCTGACTGAGGGAGAGAAGTTGCGGCGTAGCCGCTGAATAATAGGTATCGGCCTGCGTCCGATTCAATGTTTTAGCGACTGCGTCGCAGTCTCTTCCTCAGTCTCACTTCATTCGACAGCTCCCTTATCAGAGGGAGCTTGCATAAGCAGAGGGGGCTCGTATATCTAGCTACTTTTCGTGCTTTTCGTCGTAGACTTCGTCGGTGGGGGTCTCGTCGTACAGCTGCTTGCCTTGCGCCTCCGCCAGTTCCATCTGCTCGTTGATCCACGCGGCTTCAGCCGGATTGATATCCGCGGAATTCAGCACTTTCTGCCACACCGTAGAACATATGCATCGCCGGATACATGGCGGTGAACAACACCTCCGGCTTATGCGTGCGCGTATGTTGCGGATGCGCATCAAACGTATTCTTAAAACGTCGCATGTAGCTCAGGAACGAACTCAACGACGTATCCATCCGTCGCGCACTCATCGCGGCGATCATGCGCGGCGAGTACACGGTTTTCAGATCCTTGCCCATCAGATGCAGGGAAATATCGATATCCTCATGCATCACATCGGCCTTATCCCGCAGACCTCATTCACAATCTGATGCCAGGCCGAAGCGCGCAAGGCCATATTCGAGCCGAACAGCAGCGGCTGGCCGCCATCGGCACGGTAGATTCGCTTGCGTAAGGAATTGTCGCCTTTCAACCCGAAATGGCGTGAGGGCATGTCGTAATACATCACCGGACCAGTGGCACCCATCGCGGCCGGGTCTTCGGTGAAGATGCCGGAGACCACCTCCACCCAGTCAGGCCGGATCATACAGTCGGCGTCAAAACGGCCCAGCACATCGCCGGTCGCGGCGTTCAGGCCAAAGTTGCGGGTGGGAATCAGCCCCTGTTCATCGTTCTGGTGCAACAGTTTGACCGGGGCCTCGGGATGTTCGGCAATGAACTGTTCGACAACCGCACAGGTGTTGTCCGTAGAACGATTGTCCACCACCAGCACCTCATGCGGCATGATGGTCTGACGGGTGGCGTTCAGCAGGCAGTCGCGGATGCGTTCGGCTTCGTTCCACGCTGGGATGATGATCGAAACGTTGAGCATAACATCAACAATAGAAAAGCGGGTGTACGCCGCCGGCGTATCCGAGCTTCAAACCCCTCGCTACAATGGGGAGCCATGAGCGAACGCGTGCGAAACATAAACAGCACCGACACGTCGAGAAGCGGTGCCGCAGAAGCCGGGGCAGACCCGGACGACGAGAATCGTATCGACTTTGGTACTTTGTTCCCCGCCAAGGGAGATTCCCGCAGGCCGCCGGAATGGTTCGGCCGCGCGCTGCTGTATGTGGCCCTCGCCGTCATCGTATTCATGTTCTGCTGGCGCTCGTGGGGCGACATCTCCTATCTGGTGTTCGACATCATCATCTCGCTGTTCCTGGCGCTGGCCGTCGAACCGCTGGTGGTGGCGCTGGTGGCTCATGCTGGAAGCGTGGCGTGGCTTCCGCCGTCAGTCTGGTGGGCGTGGCCGTGGTCGTGGGTGTGCTGCTCACGCTGTTCGGCAATATGTTTGTACAGCAGATGATTGCCATGGTCCGCGGTTTGCCGGCCATGTATGAGCAGATTCGTGAGTTCGTGGACCAGTATGCCACGTTCAAGATGCCGGAAATCAGCAATCTCGGCATGGAAATCTTCAACAATATCCAGACCTCGTGGGTCACCGATTTTGCCGGTACCGCCATGAGTACGGTGGGCGGCCTGTTCTCCTTCCTGCTGAACCTCATGACCGTGGTCATGACCACGTATTACATCTCCGCCGCCGGCCCCAAACTGCGCCGCTCCTTCTGCCAGTGGCTGGCCCCCAACACGCAGCGCCGATTCCTGCTGGTGTGGACCGTGGCCCAAGGCCAGATTTCGTCCTTCCTGTTCTCCCGTTCGATTCTGGCGTTGATCAACGCCACCTGCACTGCCATCTTCTTAGAGATTCTGCATGTGCCCTACTGGCTGCCGTTGGCCCTGTTCTGCGGCGTGGTGTCCCAGTTCATCCCCACGGTCGGCACCTATATCGGCGGCGCGCTGCCGGTGCTGTTCGCTTGGGGCAACCGCGGATGGACGTACGCCGTGGCGGTGCTGGTGTTCATCATCGTCTACCAGCAGATCGAGAACCTGATTCTCTCGCCGAGGATTTCGCAGCGCACGATGGATATCAACGCGGCCGTCGCCTTCCTCGCGGTGCTGGCGTTCGGCTCGCTGTTCGGCGCGTTTGGCGCGTTCCTGGCGCTGCCGGTCACCGCATCGCTGCAGGCCATCTTCCGTGCGTACACCAAGCGCTATGAGCTGATTGACTCACCACTGATGAACGATCCGACTCCGGAGAAGAAGTCCAAGATCGTCGAGGCGTCCGAAGCGTTCGGCGAGCATGTGCTGCAGCCGATCGGCGAGCACATGCCGCGTGCGGCCAAGGGGTCCACCAGCCGTGTGCCGATGAATGAGGAACTGCGTTTGCTGCAGGAACAGATCTATGCGATTCCGCCACACGAGACGAAAGAATCCGATTTGGACGATTCCGCACCGTGGCGATTCCGCAGCGTGGTGCCGCGGATACGCAGCAGTCTGAGCAGCCCGAGCAACGCAAGCAAACCAAGCAGTCTGATCAATCTGCCTCCAGCAATCCTAGGGCGGGGTGGCGCTGATGACTCTGCTTTCCGTACTCGATATTCTTCTGATGATCGTCGGCGGTGCCGGCATGATATATCAGGGACTGTGCATCGTGATGTCCCTGTTCGCCAAGCCCGTGCGCTTCCCCGACGCCCGATGACCAACCGGTATGCCGTGCTGATCTCCGCGCGCAACGAAGAAAAAGTGATCGGCAACCTTATTGGGTCGATTCGCGATCAGACCTACCCGTCCAACCTCATCGACATCTGGCTGGTGGCCGACAACTGCACCGACAACACCGCCGACGTGGTGCGGTCTTTGGGCTGCCATGTGGTGGAACGCCACAATCTTGAGCTGGTTGGCAAGGGATATGCGCTGACGTATCTGTTGGGGCATATGCTCGACATCGGTGTGGCCGATGATTATGAGGCCTACTTCGTGTTCGATGCCGATAACAAGCTGGACAAGCACTACTTCGAGGAAATGAACAAGGCGTTCTGCTCCGGATTCAAGATTCTGACCAGCTACCGTAATTCGGTGAATCTGGCGGATAACTGGGTGTCTTCTGGTTCTGCGCTGTGGTTCATCCGTGAATCGCGATTCCTGTCTAACTCGCGTATGATTCTCGGTTCCTCTTGCCATGTGGGCGGTACGGGATTCATGTTCTCCCGCGAGGTGATGAAGCGGAACAAGGGATGGAAGTTCCATCTGCTCACTGAAGATCTTGAATTCACTATGGATTCGATTCTGCATGGCGACCGCATCGGCTATTGCGGTACTGCGATCCTCTACGACGAGCAGCCGGTTACCTTCTCGCAAAGTTGGCGTCAGCGTTTGCGTTGGAGCAAGGGATTCCTGCAGGTATTCCGTTATTATGGCTCGGCATTGCTGAAACGCGCGGTTCGCGAACGTGATTTCTCCTGCATCGACTTCACATTGATGCTGTGTCCGTTTACCGTGTTGGGCGCGATTCGCGCGGTGATGGGCTTGCTGTTCGCCGCGTGTGGCTTCGTGAGTTGGCCGAGCCAGCTGCAATCGCTGGCCGATTGGTCCAGCGGCATCATCATATCGGTGTTGGGTCTGATGGCATTGGCTGCATTGACCATCATTGTCGAGCGCGACCAGATCGGTGCCACGAACAAGGAGCTGCTCGCCTATGTGCTCAGCTTCCCGATTTACATGCTCAGCTACGTGCCGATTTCCTTCCAGGCCATCTTCGCCAAAGCCCAGTGGAAGCCCATCGCGCATAAGGGTTGACCGAGTCCGCTAGTCCGGAGCCGCTCAGCGGGGCAATCCAACAGCAACCCGGGGGTTTGCTTCGCTGAGGGTTGACTGGTGGGGTAGAGTGGATGCATGAGCTTAGACAATACTCAAAGGAATGTCGGATTTCAGCCGCCGATGATGCCAGCCGCCGCCCCCGCGCCTGCACAGCCGTCGCAACCGCAGCCACAAGCATGGCCGCCGAATCCGAATGCGGCGGTGTCCATTCGCGGCCTGTTCAAGCACTTCGACCGGAAGATCGCCGTCAACGGGCTCGCGCTCGATATTCCGGTCGGCTCGTTCTATGGACTTGTAGGCCCTAACGGCGCCGGCAAAACCACCACGCTCAATATGGTGACCGGTCTATTGGTGCCGGACGCCGGCACCGCCATGATTCTGGGCCATGACGTGTGGAGCGACGTGAACACGGCCAAGCGCATGATCGGCGTCATGCCCCAGCCCGACCAGATCTTCGACCGACTGACCGGTTTGCAATTGCTCGTCTACTCCGGCATGCTGCGCGGCATGAGCCGCGAGGAGACCACGCGTCGCGCCCAGGACCTGCTCAATGCTTTCGACTTGGCCGGGGCCGCCAACACGATGGTCACCGATTACTCGGCCGGCATGACCAAGAAGATCTGCCTGGCCTCCGCGATGATTCACAGCCCGCGCATTCTGGTCTTGGATGAGCCGTTTGAATCCGTGGACCCGGTGTCCAGCGCCAACCTCAAAGACATTCTCATCGAATACGCGAAGACTGGCGGCACGGTGATCATCTCCTCACACGTGATGGCATTGGTCGAAAAGATGTGTACGCATGTGGCCGTAATCAACGACGGTCTGGTATGCGCGGCCGGCACGGTGGACGAGGTCGCTGCTGGCGAAGAACTCGAAGACCGCTTCCTGCAACTAGTCGGTGGCCGCCACGAAGCCGCCCATCTCGCGTGGCTCGATGGCGGGCAGGCCCAAGCCCAAGCACCAACTTCGGCCCAGACGATTCAGCCGATTCTGCCTACGCCCGCCACACCCACCGATGAGGCCCGCCAATGATCAAGACCGCCATCACCCTGGTCCGCCTGCGCTGGACGCTCACGCTCGCCACCCTGCGAAAATCGGCGTGGCAGACCGTCGCCTATGTCTTTTCCGCTGTACTCGCGGCCGGCACCATCATCGGCACCGGCGTGCTCGCATGGTTCATCGGCATACTGCCGCCCTTCACCGTGAACGCGGATGGCTTTCCGCTGAACATCCTTGGTTCCGGAGGCATCGTCAACATAGTCGTCGTGCTGGTCGGCGCGACCATGACCATCTTCATCGGCTTCATCCAGCTCATGATGCTTGGCGAAGGCTCCACCATGAACCCACGCAAATTCGCGATCTACGGCATCGCGACCGCAACCTGCAATTCGGCTTGCTGCTTTCCGGCCTGTCCGGCATCCCCTCCCTTACTGGCGTGGCCTCACTGATGCTCTGGACACTGGCCTATCGGCATATGGGACCAGCCGTAATCATCAGTTCCCTCCTCGCCGCAGTGCTGGCCGTCATCACCATGATGAGCATCTCCAAACTGGTCATCGCCCTATCCACCACGCTGGTGACCAGCAAACGCGGCAAAGGCGCGTTCTACATCTTCATCGTGCTGACTTTCGTCATCATCTGCCAGTTGCCGAACATTCTGGTCAACTCCGGCATAGCCTTCAGCCTCAACACCGAGACCTGGGGCGCGGCGACCGCCATCGCCGCATGGACGCCGTTCGGTGCGGCCTTCCAACTGCCGTTCGACGCGCTTACCGGAGCTTGGGCGGTGCTGATCGCCCGCATCGCCATCCTTGCCGTCACATGGATCGTCTGCTTCGCCGTATGCACTTGGTGTCTGAGGCATGAACGGCTCACCATCGGCGCAAACAGTCCGTCCGAGACCGCCAAAGGCATCGGCGCATTCGCATGGATGCCCGATTCGGCATCCGGCGCGGTGTCCGCACGCCTGATCACCTATCTCAAACGAGACCCCCGCCAAGCCATGACCTTCGCCATGCCGGTCCTGTTCCTGATCATCTTCGCCTTCCAGGCGCACGGCATCAGCGCGGTCGTCTGGCAGTCGCTGATCTGGTGTGGCTGGTTCATGTCAGTGGTGGAAAGCAACGGGCTCGCATATGACGGCCGCGGCTTCACCATGGAAGTCATCGCCGGCGTGCGTGGCCGGACCGACAGAATCGGCCGCGTGCGCGTCTACGTCGGCATCATGGTCGTCTACATGGTGCTGCTCTATCTCGCCGGCATCGTGCTGGTCGGCGCACTGACCGGCCGCTGGGCGCAGCCCGATGACCTCGTCACCGGCCTGATCTTCCTCGCCGTGGGCATGGGCGTCGCCTTGAGCGGCCTGGGCGTGGCCGAAGTCACGTCCTGTGTGCTGATGTACCGGTCGCCTCAATGGACAAGCCGTTCTCCGCGCCTCAAGGCCGCGCCATGGCCCAAGGCTTCTTCCCGTTCGTCTACGTGCTTGGCAGCCTGCTGCTGATGCTGCCCACCGGCATCGTGGCGCTGGTCATGCTGCTGACGGGAGCCGAAGGCGGCATATGGCTGGCGATTATTCCGGTCGCACTGGCCAACGGCATCGGCATCCTGGCACTCGGGGCATGGCTGGGCGGTAAGCTGATGGATGCGCGAATGCTTTCGATTGTGGCAGCACTCGACTCGTTCGCCTCATTGCAGAAATGATCGCCTTGGCATAAGGAGCACGATGGTATCTACAGCGGTATCACGCCGTCAGCGGCGTGAAGCGCAACGGCGGACCCAACGATCGCATCGCCGAACACTGACCGTCATCATTTCCGCACTGACCACCATCGCCCTGTTCGCGGGGTACTGCGCCGCCGACATCACCGACGTGGCCCCCGGATTATTGACGTTGAAGCCCGTCGCCGCACCTGTTTTTGCCGATCCAGCCACCGCCAAATCAGGCGGCACCGTCGCCGGCACCTTGAACACGAACAAGGCCATTGATTCCACGGCCGCTTCTGCGCTGGTCAACGAATTGCTGTCCGCGCAAGGCGTGGGAAACGATACGTCGGTGATCATTGAAGACGCCCAAGGCACCGTCGCTGCCGAACACGAGTCGAACACTCCACGCGAGCCTGCATCCACACTGAAAACGCTGACCGCGCTCGCCGCCTCATCCACCCTGAATATGGCATCCACCTTGGATACCCAAGTGTTCCTCACCCAATCCGATGACGGCACCAATACGTTGACCCTCAAAGGCAATGGCGACATGCTGCTGTCTGCAGGCGATTCTGACGCCAACCATACCAACGGACGTGCCGGTCTGAACACCTTGGCCAAGCCACCGTGGCCGCGCTCGCCCAGCGAGGCATCACTTCCGTCAATCTCGAGTACGACGACACCCTATTCGGCGACTCACGCATTCCGGCAGGTCTGTCGGAAGGCGGCGCAGTCTTAAGCGACTACACAGTCTACTTCACGCCGGTCTCATCAATGGCGATTGATGGAGGCCGCCAATACACCGCCGATACGCCTGCGCCGGCCGACCCCGATGATTCGGCCGGATACCCGGAACTGTCCCAGCACGCCGCCAGCGACGTGGCCACGAAATTCGCCGAACTGCTCCAATCGAACGGCATGGCCGTTACCGGAGACGTGACGGCAAACACCGCTCCATCCGGCGAAACGCCTTTGGCTTCGGTGAGTTCGGCAACACTGTCCGAAATCATGGCATACACGTTGCGGCATTCGGACAATACGCTGGCCGAGGAGTTCGGCAGACTCACCGCCTTGGCGAAATCAGCGACAAACAGTCCTGAAGGCGGCACGGAAGCGGTCAAATCCACTCTGAACGATCTCGGTCTCGACACATCCGGTCTGACCATGGCCGATTGCTCCGGCCTGTCTCCCGGCTCCCGGCTCACCGTACGCACGCTGGCGGCCGTCCAACAACGTAATCTGACCACCGAGAGCGGTGCTGCTGGTGCGGAAGGTCTATCCATCGCGGGATTGGTGGGCACGGCGCAGGATCGGTATACGGATGATGCCGTGGCTGGTCTGCTGCGCGTCAAAACCGGCAGCCTCGGCACGGTTACGTCGATGGCCGGCAATGTGTCCCGCACCAATGGGGGAGCGTTGTCGTTTGCCGTGGTGGTCAACAATCCTGAGGATTATGCCGCCGCGCGTAGCGCCATCGACTCGTTTATCACCAAGCTCGCGGGGCGTGTAAAAGAGGCATCAAGGGCCATCAAGGGATACAAAGCCGTAAACGTCCATAAACGCACGAGTGCCTATAACCAGAAAAAAGGTGGTGAGTACATGGCATATTCCGCACGATTGCGCAAGGCCGTAGGCGCGGTCCGCGCAACGCTGAGTGCCGTGGAACTATGCGATGTGCAGGCTCCCGAATTCGCGCAGCATGGGGACCATGCCGTTGCCGCCGATGCGCCGCTCGTGCTCGTGGCCTGTTCAGGCGGGCGCGATTCGATGGCACTGGCTGCGGTGAGCCATATCGTATGCACGTCCATGGGCGTGCGTTGCGGTGCCGTGATTGTGGATCACGGCTTGCAGGCAGGCTCCGAACGGGTCGCCAGCGAGGCCGCGGATCGTTGCCGCGCGTTGGGACTGGGCCCGGTCATCTTGCGCAACGCAACCGTACAGGCGCGCGGCGAGGGCCTCGAAGCGGCCGCACGGCAGGCCCGGTATGACGAGCTGTGCGCCGCGGCGCATGAATCGGGTGCCATTGCCGTGCTGTTGGCCCACACTATGGACGATCAGGCGGAAACCGTATTGATTGGCCTGCTGCGCAGTCGAGGCGTGGATGCGTTGGCTGGCATGCCGCAGGTCTTCACACGCAGTGGCGCGACTTTTGCGCGGCCGCTGCTTACCCTTACTCGAGCCGAAACCACCGGCATCTGTGAAGACTTAGGTGTGGAATATTGGGATGACCCCACCAATGGCGATGCGGTAGACGGCGAGTTGCCGAACGACTATCCGTTGCGCTCGCGGGTGCGTCACGACCTGCTGCCGGCCATCGAACGATTCGCTGGATTCAATGTCACCCGCCATTTCGCCGAAAGCGCACGGTTGGCAGAATGGATAAGGAGTATCTGGATCAGCGATCCGACGAGGTGATGGGGGAGGCGGTTGCGGCAGTTGATTGGCCGGCATCGTCGGCAGCGGTATCGACCGATGCGCCACGAGCCTGTGTGGCAGGCGATACCAACGATTCGAGCCATGGCATCGGCCTGATGATCAGCGTCAAACGTATTGCACGTGAGCCAGAGGCGATTCGGTTGCGGGTCATCGCTCACGCGCTGAGCCAAGCCGGTGTGAACGCCAGTGCTGCCCAGATTGCCGCCATCGACCGGCTGGTCGTCGATTGGCATGGGCAAGGCGGCGTCTCACTTCCCAGAGGTTATTCAGCCAATCGCAAGAAACACGTCATTCGCGTGTGCCAAGATGGAGCGCATGCGAATCGCTGACGTTGAGGAAGATATTGACCACGAGCTGGTCAGCAAAGAACAGATTGATGCCAAGATCCACGAGATGGCTGCTCTCGCGAGCGAGGATTACCGCGATAAGAATCCGCTGCTCGTCGCGGTGCTGAAAGGGGCCGTGAATACGCTGGTCGCGTTCACCCAGGCCATGAGCATTCCTGTACAGATCGACTTCATGAGCCTGTCGAGCTATGGCTCGGGCACAGTGTCGAGCGGTGAGGTCACAGTCAGGCAGGATTTGTCCGCCGATGTTCGCGGACGGCACATTTTGATTGTGGAGGATATTGTTGATTCAGGACGCACGCTCGCGTGGCTGGTCGCAGAACTGAAACGTCGTGGTGCCGCTTCCGTGGAAGTCTTCGCTTTGCTGAGCAAGCCTTCCCGCCGAGAGGTGGACGTTGATGTGAAGTACGCCGGCTATGAGATTCCGGACGAGTTCGTCGTCGGCTTCGGCCTCGACTTTGACGAACGCTACCGCAACCTCGATTCGATCGCGGTCCTCAAGCCGTCCGTCTACCAAGGAGTGCAAGCATGAGCTTCCCGCAAGGGCCGGGTAACGGCAATAACCCGAACCCGAACAACAACCGTAACAACGGCAACCCGTTCACCAACCGTTCAACCGTGGCAATAACGGGAACAATGGCAAAGGCAACAAAGAGAACCGCCCGATATGGCAGTCCCCCTGGCTGTGGGGTGCCGTGCTCGTGGTCATGGTTGTGCTGATGTTCCAGATGTTCGCCGGCGGTGGCACCAAAACCATCGATACTAAAGATGGTTTCGCGCTGATCAATCAGGCAAGGCCACATACGCCGAGATCACGGACAACAAGCAGGTCGTCCGCCTTGAGCTGAAGAATGACTACACCAAGAAGAACGCCGACACCGGCAAGGTGACCAACTACGGCAAGAACGTGCAGTTCTACTACACCTTCGCCCAGGGCGCACAGGTGGCCAAGGCCGTGGAGAACGGCGATCTCGAAAAGGGCTGGACCTCGAATATCGAGCAGACCAGTGTGATGAGCTACCTCATCACCTCGATTCTGCCGTTCGTCATCATCCTCGCCTTGTTCTGGTGGCTGATGAGCCGCATGGGCGGTGCCGGCGGCATGCTCGGCATGGGCGGCAAGAAGAACAGCGGCAAGCTGCTCGAGGGCCAGACCCCCACCACCAAGTTCGCCGATGTGGCCGGTGAAGACGAGGCCGTGGCCGAAGTCGAGGAAATCAAGGACTTCCTCAAGGATCCGTCCAAGTACAAGGCGCTGGGTGCGCGCATCCCGCGCGGCGTGCTGCTGTACGGCCCTCCCGGCACCGGTAAGACGTTGCTGGCCCGAGCCATCGCAGGTGAGGCCGGCGTGCCGTTCTACTCGATGGCCGGCTCCGACTTCGTCGAGATGTTCGTCGGTCTCGGTGCCTCCCGTGTGCGTGACCTGTTCGATGAGGCCAAGAAGAACGCTCCCGCCATCATCTTCATCGATGAGATCGATGCCGTGGGTCGCAAGCGTGGCTCCGGTATGGGCGGTGGCCACGACGAGCGCGAGCAGACGCTGAACCAGCTGCTCGTCGAGATGGACGGTTTCGACAACGACACCAACCTCATCATCATCGCCGCCACCAACCGTCCCGACGTGCTTGACCCCGCTCTGCTGCGTCCGGGTCGATTCGACCGTCAGGTAGGTGTGGCCGCGCCTGATCTGGAAGGCCGTGAGGCAATTCTGAGGGTGCACGCCAAGGGCAAGCCGTTCGTACCGGACGTCGACCTGCATATGGTCGCCGTGCGCACGCCGGGCTTCACCGGTGCCGATTTGGCCAACGTGCTCAACGAAGCCGCGTTGCTGTGCGCCCGTGCCGGTGCCCAGTTGATCGACAACCGCGCCATCGACGAGGCCATCGACCGCGTTCAGGCCGGCCCGAAGCGCAAGTCCAAGGGCATGGCTCTGGAAGAGCTGCGCAACACCGCATACCACGAGGGCGGCCATGCGCTGGTGGCCGCCGCCTTGAACAACACCGATCCGGTGACCAAGGTGACGATTCTGCCGCGAGGCCGCGCCCTCGGCTACACCGCCGTCATGCCGACCTCCGACCGCTACTCGCAGTCGCGCAACCAGCTGCTCGACCAGATGGCCTACGCGATGGGTGGCCGCACCGCCGAGGAAATCGTCTTCCACGACCCGACTACCGGTGCTTCGAACGATATCGAGAAGGCTACGAGCATCGCCCGTACGATGGTGATCGAATACGGCTTCTCCGATAAGCTCGGCGCCATCAAGTGGGGTTCCGACGACGATCAGACCACTGTGATGGATGGTCTGCAGCCGCGCAAGTACTCCGATCGTACCGCTGAGGTAATCGATGACGAAGTGTTGAAGCTGGTGGAGACCGCACACACCGAGGCATGGACCATCATCAACGACAACCGCGAGATTCTTGACGAGCTGGTCCGCCAGCTGCTGGTCAAGGAGACCCTGAACGAGAAGGAACTTGCGGCGATCTTCGCGCCGATCAAGAAGGCTCCGGTTCGTCCGGTGTGGCTGTCCAACGACCGCCGCCCCGACTCGGACAAGCCGCCGGTGGAGATTCCCGAAAGCCTCAAGCGCTCGGTCGGCATGAAGCCGGAAGAGTAGACACGATGACGATTCGGCCCGACCTGTTCATGTGGTTTCTCACGTACGCAGGCCGGGCCGACGTCGTTGTGGACAATGACAAGGGAGAGATGAGATGAACGAAAATATAGAGTCTTGCCAGCGGGAGAAACGCACATACGACGAGGAAGGCGTGCGCGAAGCCGTACGTCTGTTCCTGAAGTCGATTGGCGAGGATCCCGAGCGCGAGGGACTGGTGGAAACGCCTGACCGTATCGCCCGCGCGTGCCGCGAGCTGTTCGCCGGTCTGCAGGCCTCGCCGGCCGATGTGCTGGAGAAGCACTTCGACGTGGATACCGACGAGCTGGTGCTGGTCAAGGACATCGAACTGTATTCGGTGTGCGAGCATCACCTGCTGCCGTTCCACGGCGTGGCCCATGTGGGCTATATTCCCGCCAAGGACGGGTGATGGGGCTGAGCAAGCTCGCCCGACTGGTCGAGGTGTATGCCCGCCGGCCGCAGGTGCAGGAGCGTTTGACCCAGCAGATCGCCGACGCGCTGGTCGAATACGCTGGCGCCCGCGGCGTGATCGTGGTGACCGAATGCGAGCATCTGTGCATGTCGATGCGCGGCATCAAGAAATCCTCCGCGCGCACGGTGACTTCGGCGGTGCGCGGCATGCTGCGCAATCCGGCCACCCGAGCCGAAGCCATGAGCTTGATTCTTGACAAGTGACGCAACCTAGGCTCCCCTCTCTGAGGGGAGCTGTCGCCGTAGGCGACTGAGGGGAGCGAAGGGAAACAACGAAGGGGAGATAACCTATGACTGATTTGCAGGCGTTGCATGACAGTACGCACACCATGGTGATGGGTGTGCTCAATATCACCGAGGACTCGTTCTCGGACGGCGGCCTGTGGCTGGACCCGGCCAAGGCGGCCCAGCACGGGCGCGACATGATGGCCGCCGGCGCGGACATCATCGACATCGGCGCCGAATCCACGCGCCCCGGCGCCAAGCGCGTGTCCGAGGCCGACGAACTGGCCCGCATCACCGGTGCCGTCAAGACATTGATTCCGGCCGGTGCCGTCAAGACGTTGATTCCGGCCGGTGCCGTACTGTCCATCGACACCACGCGCGCATCCGTGGCCGCCGCCGCGCTGAGCGAGGGCGCACAGATCATCAACGATGTTTCCGGCGGCACGCTGGACGCCGAGCTGCCGCATGTGGTCGCCGACCACGACTGCCTGTACGTCGTGCAGCATTGGCGCGGCTGGCTCGTCGGCTCCAAGGGCGCGAACCCCGATCAAGACACCTCCGTATACGAGCATGGCGTATTGACCGACGTGCACGACGAACTCATGCGCCAAGTCGACGGCGTGCTGGCCGCCGGCGTAAAGCCTGAGCGCATTATCATCGATCCTGGTCTGGGCTTCTCCAAGCCCGGCATCGAGCATAACCTACCGCTGCTGACCGGGCTCGAGACTTCCGCGCCACTGGATATCCGGTGCTGATTGGCCAGTCCCGCAAGCGCTTCATTTCGGCGATGCTTACCGGGGCGGGTACTGCCGGTGCTGATGGCCCGACCATGGCCCAGCGCGATGACGTGACCGCAGCCTTGTCCGCCCTGTCCGCCGAGCACGGCGCATGGGCCGTGCGCGTACACGATGTGGCCAAAAGCCGCGCCGCCGTCATCGCCGGCAACACCTGGCGCGAATACGCATGATTCCCCTGGCTCCCTGTTTTTGGTTGCTTCTAGGTCTTGGCTCCCCTCGAGCGAGGGGAGCTGGCGCCGAAGGCGACTGAGGGGGAGCATTTGAACAGAAAGCCTTACCAATGGACACCATCACACTTACCGGCGTACATGCCAACGGCACCCACGGTGTGCTCACCTTTGAACACGAACGGCCACAAACCTTCGTCGTGGACGTCACCCTGCACCTTGATCTGGCCGCCGCCGGCCAATCCGACGATCTCAATGACACCATCGATTACGGCCGCGTGGCCAAGGATATCGTGGCTGTCATCGAAGGCCTCATGTGGACTGATCGAGCGTCTGGCCCAACGTATCGCGGATAAGATTCTTGCCGATGCGCCGGCCGTCGCCTCCATCGACGTCACCGTGCACAAGCCTCACGCGCCCATCGTCGTGGCTTTTGCAGATGTATCGGTCTCCATCTCGCGCGTGCGTGCCACCGATAATGGACGCACTGCTGAAAAGCATGCCATCCATAACGCGGTGGTGGCCTTGGGGGGCAATGTGGGCGAGGTGGAATCCACCTTGCGAGCCGCCGTTCGGGAGATTGACGCGCTGCTTGGCACACAGGTGACCGGTATTTCGCCGCTTTACCGCACGGCCGCGTGGGGCATGGCTGACGGTACGCCGGATTTCCTGAACGCCGTGGTGGAGCTTGGAACCACAATGGGCAGCCACGAATTGCTCGCCGCGTTGCAAAACATCGAAGCGAACCATGGGCGAATTCGTGAGAATCATTGGGATTCCAGGCCGTTGGACTTGGACATTATCGACTTTGATGGCATCACCAGCGCGGATCCGGATCTGGCATTGCCCCATCCGCGTGCTTGGCAGCGCGCATTTGTGCTGGCTCCCTGGGCGGCGCTGAATCCGAACGCCAAACTTGCTGGAGCCATGAGGGCCTGTAGCCGATTTGCTGGCCGCCGCGCCGGACCGTAACGCCGTGCAGCTCGAGAGCGAAGACTGGATGCTCGGCGGGCATGCAGTCAAGCAAGAATCAGCGTCGGAGTCGGAACCCGTCTCACGCAAGGCGATTATTTCGCTGGATTCCACCTCGCAGGATGCCGAACGGCTGTTCCGCGAAACCATCGTTTCCATCGACAGTGTTCCTGGCAATCAGGTACAGGGCATCTCGCCGCTCTACCATGTCAGCCATTTCGACAGTCCGGACGCGATGAGCGCGGTCATCCAAATCGAAACCAAGTTGCCGCCCGCCGACCTGATTGCCGTATTGGGCAGCATCGAAAGCGTTCATGACCTGGCAGTCGACCTTGACCTTGTTGACATGGAAGGCGTGACTTCCGACGAGCCCAACTGCAGCATTCCTTGGCCGTCGGCCCGTAACCATGCGTCGGTATTGGCACCTTGGCTGGATATGGACCCGAATGCTTCTCTGGGCGGCGACCCGGTGGCCTTCCTTTTGGCCATGGCACCGGATGCCGGACAGGTCGGATTGCTATCGGACAACTGGATACTGTCGAATAGTTGAGCTGATGGCGGAACCAGTTACGAACGGTAGGCTAGAAACCAGACGGTGACGGACCAGTCTCCGGCCTCGAGCAGCCAGGCACGGCAATGACGAAAAAACAAATCAAGATGAACGGCCAAAGCGCGAAGGCCGTTCGCAAACAGCAAACAGCAACGCAACGATAAGGAGGCCGGACATGAAAACACGGCGAACACCATGGTGGCAGTATGTGATCGGTGCCGTGTTGGGCCTGTTGGCGGGTATCGGTCTGGCCTCCTACGGCGAAAGCTCGGGACTGTCGCTGATTGGTGCGCCTTGGATTGTGCCCGGATTGCTGGCCGTACTGGGCGTTATTGTGCTGATCTTGGCCCTGCAAGTGCATAAATACGCGAATACCGACCCCAAGAAACGTCCGCATAGCTTCATCAATCCCACTATCGCGGTGTATACGCTGGTGTTGGCAAAGGCACTGGGATTGGCGGGCGCAACGCTCGCCGGCTGGTATGGCGGTCAGATTGTGGTGAGCTTGAGCCATATCGAGGCGGATTTCTATGCACACGCCGTCACCGAGTGCGCAATTGCGGCCGTGGTGTGCATCGCCGACATGATCATCGGCATTATCGGCGAATGGTTGTGCCAGCTACCGCCGAACGAAGGCCCCGAAAACCCGAAAATCAGGGAAGCCAAGCGCCGTAGCGACATAGCCCAAGCCTACAAGCGGTAGGGGTGACTATTCCTACGGCACGCGCACCATAGCTTCCTGAGCGATGGCCGCCACCAAGTCGCCATTCTGCGCATACACTTTGGCAATGCCGAGTCCGCGTCCGTGCGCGGCGATAGGCGTATCCTGCACATACAAATGCCATTCGTTGATATCGATATCCTGATACCACCACATCGAATGGTCGATGGACGCATAGGAAATGCCCGGTGTGGAAATCGACAGTCCGGCGCGGCGCAGCACCGGCTCCATCATCACCTGATCGCAGCCAAGCGCCAGCATCGCACGATGCATGACCTGCGGCACATCGACGTGGCCATCGGCCTTCATCCACACCATCTGCTTGCCGGAATCATGCTCGGCGGAATCCTTGTCCGCGCGCAGCATCACGGTCGGCGTCACGTGGCGGATATCGAACGGCGATTTCTCGGCATAGTAATTGGCGAACGGCGACTTCTCGGCGAACGGCTGCATGAGTTCTTTGGCGGAAGTCAACGTTTCGGGATCGGGCAGGTTTTCCGGCATCGGATCGGCAAATTCCACACCCTCTTGGCCGGTCTCCTGGAAAGAGGCGATGGCCGTGAGAATCGACCCCTCGGCTTGGGTGACGTTGACCCGACGAGCGGAGAACGAGCGGCCGTCGCGAAGGTTCTCGACGTCAAACAACAGGTCTTGACGAATATCGCCGGCGGCAATGAAATAGCCATGTACCGAATGCGGCAGGCGTGAAGGGCCCACTGTTTTGGACGCGGCGATCACCGACTGGGCGATGACCTGGCCACCGTAGACGCGGCCGGTGGGGAAGTACATACTCTCGCCATTGATATATGTGTGATTGCGGTAAGCGGAAGGCTCGCCCAACTTCAGCACCTTCACCAGATGGTCCAATGGAGTTACGGTGGTTGCCTGAGCCATGGCGTTCCTCGATTCTTGTTCTGCTGTGTTCAGTATTCGGTTATCGTATTCCAACCTATGGTTGGCAGTCTATCCGGTGGGGGTTAAGAGTTCCGGGAGCGAAATGTAACGAGACTGTTTGGAAGGTAAACGGTGGGTTATGCGGCGCATTGCCGCTACGTTGCTGCTGCGCTGCCGGTGTGTTGCCGTAGGCGACTGTGGGATTTTATGGGATGCGGGGCGGGCAGCCATGGGGCAATTATGGGGAAAGCCGCCCCTGAGGGACGGCTTTCGACGTATAAAGCGCGTTGTGGCACTAATGCCGGCGTATCTCAGCCGCGCACAAGCTTCTTGTGCAGGCGGTGCGGGCGGGCCGCATCCTCGCCGAGGCGTGTCACCTTGTTCTCCTGGTAGGCCTGGAAGTTGCCTTCGAACCAGTACCACTTGGCCGGGTTGTCGTCGTCGCTTCCCACGCGAGGATATGCGTGGCGACACGGTCGAGGAACCAACGGTCGTGGGAAATCACCACAGCGCAGCCAGGGAATTCAAGCAGCGCGTTTTCGAGGGATTCCAAGGTCTCGACGTCCAGATCGTTGGTGGGCTCGTCGAGCAGCAGCAGGTTGCCGCCCTGCTTCAGGGTCAGGGCCAGGTTCAGACGGTTGCGCTCACCACCGGACAGCACACCAGTCAGCTTCTGCTGATCGGCGCCCTTGAAGCCGAAGCTGGCCACATAGGCGCGGGTCGGCACCTCCACACCGGCCACCTCGATGAAGTCGAGGCCGCCGGACACGGCTTCCCACAGGTTCTTGTTCGGATCCAGGCCCTCACGGTTCTGGTCCACGTAGCTGATTTTGACGGTGTCGCCGATCTTCAGCTCGCCGCTGGTCAGCGGCTCCAGGCCCACGATGGTCTTGAACAGCGTGGACTTACCCACGCCGTTCGGGCCGATTACGCCGACGATGCCGTTGCGCGGCAGCGTGAAGGACAGGTCGTCGATGAGCACACGCTCGCCGAAGGCCTTGTGGATGTGGTTGGCTTCCAGCACGGTGGAACCCAGGCGCGGGCGGCCGGAATCTGAATCTCGGAGAAGTCGAGCTTCTTGTTGTTGCGTGCCTCGTTTTCCATCTGGTCGTAACGCTCCAGACGGGCCTTGTTCTTGGCCTGACGGGCCTTGGGGGAGGAGCGCACCCAGTCGAGCTCGTTCTTCAGTCGCTTGGCGAGCTTGGCGTCCTTGGCTCCCTGGATCTCCAGACGCTTGGCCTTGGTCTCCAAGTAGGTGGAGTAGTTGCCTTGTACGGGTACAGGTGGCCGCGGTCGACCTCGCAAATCCATTCGGCCACATTGTCCATGAAGTAACGATCGTGGGTGACGGCGATGACTGCGCCCTTGTACTGGTGCAGGAACTGTTCCAGCCACAGGATGGACTCGGCGTCCAGGTGGTTGGTGGGCTCGTCGAGCAGCAGCAGGTCCGGGGCCTCAAGCAGCAGCTTGCACAGGGCCACACGGCGGCGCTCGCCACCGGAGCACACGTTGACCGGGGTGTCCGGGTCCGGGCACTGCAGGGCGTCCATTGCCTGCTCGAGCTGGGAGTCGAGGTCCCAGCCGTCGGCGGCGTCGATCTCGGTCTGCAGCTTGCCCATCTCTTCCATCAGGGCGTCGAAGTCGGCGTCCGGATTGGCCATCTCCTCACCGATTTCATTGAATCGGGCGACCTTCTCGGCAATCGGGCCGAACGCATCTTGATGTTCTCGCCCACGGTCTTGGTGTCGTCCAGCGGCGGCTCCTGCTGCAGGATGCCGACCGTGAAGCCCGGGGTCAGGCTGGCCTCGCCGTTGCTCACGGTCTCCAGGCCGGCCATGATCTTGAGCAGGGTGGACTTACCCATGCCGTTCGGGCCCACGACGCCGATCTTTGCGCCGGGCAGGAAGCTCAGGGTCACGTCATCGAGAATCACGCGGTCGCCGTAAGACTTGCGGGCCTTGATCATCTGAAATACGAATTCTGCCATGTTGTGCAGTTACTCCTTAAAAAGGGGTTGAAATTCCGCTGTTTCTTTAGTCTTTAGTTTGTGATGGATACGCTGTGTGCAGCGCGGAGCACGCCCCCGAATCACGGATCGCGGTGCGCCGCGTCAGGCCTGTGCCGCCCTGTCCGCATAACGATCGAATCCACGCCAAACCACCGCCCACCATGGTATCGGAAGGGCTGGAATGGCGGGCGTCGCTATGGCTTGGAGGGGTAATGGATGGGCCTGACATTGCCGTGGCGCGACGCGCCGGGCGGCGCGCCGTGGTCCAGTGATGCTGTAGTATATCCTCTTGTGCTTCATTGAGGTACAGATGGCCCCGTAGCTCAGTTGGTTAGAGCGCCGCCCTGTCACGGCGGAGGTCACCGGTTCAAGTCCGGCCGGGGTCGCCACCAAGCTCCTGACAAATGTCAGGAGCTTTTTTGTTCTTTTGCCGTATTTCGTGGTGTAGGGCGAAATATGGGGTTATAGGCCAAAATGTGTGTCTGGTGTTTAGTCGTTTGATGGCCATTCGACTCTGGCATGGAAGCTGTTTCAGTCGATGCCGATGCCGTATCGCATGGAAATACCGAAGGTTTCGTGCTGGCCTTGGGGCTCTGCTCGACACGCCGATAGTCTGAATGACAACGTTTGCTATTGAATGACAACGTTAGCGTTAACAGTGCTTATAAATGGTGAAAAACGTGTGCAGGGTCACATTGGCAGAACGTGCGCGAGATATGACAAATCATGAAAAATACGCTATGGGAGGTCATGGCAACTCGTTACTATTTTCGCTGTCTCGTACGCCACACAAGCCTTCAAGGAGTAAGCCATGACCACGCTCGCCATTGATATCGGAGGAACTAAGATCGCCGCCGCCGTCTGCGATGAAAACGATAGCATCATCCAGCGCTGGCGCGTCCCCACGCCGATGGATGCCGACGCCATCAACCAGCACATCGCCGAGGTGTACCGCGAGGCTGTGGCCGCCGGACACACCGATATCGAGGCCATCGGCATCTCCGCCGCCGGCAACGTGAGCGCCGACCGCAAGACGCTCACCTTCTCCGCCAACATCCCGGCCTGGATCAACTACGACCTGTCCGAGCACGTCGGCGCGCTGATCGACCATGCCGTGCCGGTCGTTGTCGAGAACGACGCCAACTGCGCCGGCTGGGGCGAATACGTGCACGGTGCCGGCCAGGGCAGCTCCAACATGGTCGCCCTGACCGTGGGCACCGGCCTCGGCGGCGCCATCGTGATCAACGGCCAGCTCTACCGCGGCTCCTTCGGCATGGCCGCCGAACTCGGCCACCTGCCGATGGTCCCGGACGGCGACCACTGCGGCTGCGGCCTGCGCGGCTGCGCCGAGCGCTACACCTCGGGCACTTCGCTGGAGAACTTCGCCAAGTCCGCCGTGCGCCGTCGTCCGCAGGATGCCAAGCGTCTCATGGAGCTGTGTGGCGGCGACATCTCCAAGCTGGAAGGCCCGATGGTCTCCCAGGCCGCCCAGGAAGGCGACGTGCTCGGCCTGTACGCATTCGGCAAGATCGGCGAATGGCTTGGCCGCACGATGGCCGCAGTCTCCGCCGTGCTCGATCCGGACCTGTTTGTGATCGGCGGCGGTGTGGTGGCCGTCGGCGACATTCTGCTGGAGCCGGCCCGCTACAACTACCAGCGTTTCCTGGAAGGCAGCGCCTACCGCGGCCATGCCAAGATCGTCGCCGCCACCGCCGGCCAAGACGCCGGCCTCATCGGTGCCGCCAACCTGGCTCTGCGCTGACGATGCCGCTCCGGCAACGGGGCGTTAGTCTAATGGTGAGTCATGGCCGGTGCCATGGCTCACTGCCGCGCTGATAGTGCGGTCGATGAGTTTCCGCTGCCTGACCATGGAATCGAATTTCGGGTTCTCGGCGATTTCCTCATACTCGTGTTCGGTGGTCACGCCGGCGATTTCGGCGATAATCTCCTCATAGGACGTTTCGACGGTTCGATGCACGCCGGTGACGTGCCCCTGACGTATCACGACAATGCGGTCGGATACCGCGAACACATCCGGCAGATCGTGGCAGACCATCACCACGGACCGGCCTTCGGAGCGCAGTCGCTTGATATATGCGAGCACTTCCGCCGACTGCATCACCGACAGTGCGGCGGTCGGTTCGTCCAGCAGAATAAGCTGCGGGTCATTGAGCAGCATGCGCGCTATGGCCACGGTCTGGCGCTGGCCGACGGATAAGGATGCGATAGGGGAGCCGACCCGAATCGCCGAGCTCAGGGTCTTCAGCACGGAACGGGCACGCGAGTTCATCGAATCGTCATCGCGTATGCCAATCTGATTGATCTCCTTGCCGAGGAACAGGTTCGAGGCCACGTCCAGGTTGTCGCAGAACTCCTGCCCCTGGAACACCGATGCGATGCCCATGCGGTCCGCCTCCCTGATCGAGGGAATGGTCACCTGTTCGCCGTTGAGATAAATATGGCCGAATCCCGGCTGCAGAAATCCCGCGATGACCTTGATCAGAGTGGACTTTCCTGCGCCGTTATCGCCCACGATGGCGATGACCTCCTGGCGCTGGATGGACAGATTCACCGATTTCAACGCCTCGACGAAGCCGAACTTCACACAGATGTCCTCCAGCCGCAGCAGAGGAGGTGTGCTCGAATTCCTCATGGTGTGTTCCTTCTTATCACTCTTCTCCTGGTACCGGTCACTGGCTGACGTCATTGCGAACCGAGAACTCGATGGCGCATAATGCGCCGCCTAGCGCGCAATTGTCGTCCGGGTGGGATGACACGAGTACATCGATGGGTGCCACGGCATCAGGGAACAGCATGCGCTGCAACGCTTCATTGAACGGTTGGATGAATACGTCGCCGGTCATGGCCAGCTTGCCGCCGAGCACAATGACCTCCGGATCCACGCTGATGCACAGATCAGCCGCCACCTGACCGATACGCACGGCCGCGTCGGCGATGATGCGACGGCAACCGGGGTCGCCTTCGTTGGCAAAGGACACCAGATCATCCAGCGTCATATTGCCGTGTGTGACGCTGAGCAACTGCACCAGCCTGTTTTCCGCCACGACGGTGTCAAGGCAGCCGCGGTTGCCGCACGAACAGATGGCACCCAGCGGGTCGACCTGGATATGGCCGATTTCACCGGCCAGGCCGGTCACGCCATGCATGATTTCGCCGTTGATGACGATGCCTGCGCCAACCCCGTCGCTGGCTGAGATATATACGAAATTGCGTTTGCCTGCCGCCACGCCCATACGGGATTCGCCGTATGCCGCGAAATTCGCGTCATTATCGACGTATACGGGAACGTTGAACGCCGTGCGCAACGGGGACGTGATATCGACGCCGTCCCATCCGGCAGAATGCCGGGAATCGCTATGGTGTGGTCGCTGGTGGCCACCGGTGCGGCCACGGCCACGCCGATGCCGACCAGCTCGCTGGCTTCGGCGTCGATGCTGCTCAGGGTCTCATTGATGAGCAGCATGGCGCGTTCCAGCGTTGTGTCCGCCTTGTGGCCCAACGGCAGGGGGAGCGTGTGCTCAGCGATGATTGACTTCGAGAAGTCAACGATAGAAAGCGTAAGATGACGTCGCGCGATCCAAAGCCCGACGCCGAGGCCTGATGCCGTGCAAGGGTCACCAGAGTGGCTCTGCGACCGTTGCGAACGGTGCTTTTGGTCTCCAGCTGGTCTTCGTCGACGAGCTGATGGACGAGCGTGGACACGGTCGCAGTGGACAGTCCTGTCACCTCTGCGAGTTCGACCTGTGTCATGGCGCCGAACTTGTGGATGCTGGCCAGCAAGTTGGCGCGGTTTGCCTCGCGAAGCGAGGTCTGCGAACCGAAAAGCCTTGTTGCCATAAGAATCCAGTGTAGTCGTTACCGGCATGAGGCACAGCGAGGCGCAGAGCGTGGATTTTTCGGCGTGTCGCCTTGTGATGCGCGAAAAAATCGCCATTGCGTTCATTGGTCGAACGCAAACGACAGGAAATTCGCTTTCTTGAGTTTGACAACTTAACTTAATACGGTATTCTATGAGATGAACCTGAGGTTATTCTCAGGTTCGGGCGACCAAGGAGGGTTCGCCATCCCCTCGAAGATGAAGGAGAGCAAATGAAGTTCACTAAGAAGATCGTCGCCGTGGTGGCAGGCGTTGCCATGTGCGCGGGCCTCGCGGCCTGTGGTGGCAGCCGTAGCGGCCAGGCAACTGGCGGTGATGCCAAGATCGAAAAGGGCTCCACTATCGGCATTTCGATGCCGACCAAGTCCGAAGAGCGTTGGAACAAGGACGGCAACAACCTGAAGGCCAAGCTGGAGAAGGCCGGATACAAGGTCATCCTGTCCTTCGCCGACGATAAGCCGGCCCAGCAGAACGCTGACATCGAGAACATGGTCAACAACGACGCCAAGATCGTCGTGGTCGCTTCCAAGGACGGCACCGCAGTGGGCCCCGCCGTTGAGAAGGCCCGCGATGCAGGCGCCAAGGTCATCGCCTACGATCGACTGATCATGAACACCGACGCCGTCGACTACTACGCCACCTTCCAGCTGGAGCAGGTCGCGTGCTCGAGGCCACGTGCTCATTGACCAGCTCAAGCTTAAGGATGGCGCCACCGGCCCGTTCAATATCGAGCTGTTCACCGGTTCCCCGGATGACAACAACGCCAAGTACTTCTTCAAGGGCGCTTGGGATCTGCTGCAGCCGTACTTCGAGAAGGGCGTGCTCGTCTCCCCGTCCCAGCACGGTCAGGGTGGCGTGACCAAGGACTTCACCGTTGAGGATTGGCAGAAGATCTCCGTGATGAGCTGGAAGACCGAGCAGGCGCAGAAGGACATGGAATCCATCCTTGACTCCACCTACGCCCACGGCGAGAAGCTCGACGCGGTCCTCACTCCGTACGACGGCATCGCCAGGGTGTGATCAACGCCATCGAATCCAAGCGTCCCGACATGAAGCCGGGCACCGACTCCTGGCCGTATATCACCGGTCAGGACGCCATGGAGATCGCAGTTGCCAACATCGCCAAGGATAAGCAGGGCGAGACCGTGTTCAAGGACGTGAACAAGCTGCTGACGCCGTGTACGACATGGTCGTCGAGATCGCCGAGGGCAAGGAAGTCTCCGCCTGAACGGCAAGTTCAACAACAACAACATCGACGTCCCGTCCAAGCTGCTTGACCCCCAGAACATCACCAAGGACAACCTCCAGGATCTGTCACGGCCAACTACATCACCCAGATCGCTTCGACGAGCTGACTAAGTAGTCCTCATCAGGCAATCCGTAAACAAACACAATGATATGCGGCGCATAGCCGATATGCGCCGCATGTCCATGAACACAGAACTGTGACGAGGAGTGGTGACATGTCATCAAATGACACCATCTTGACGATGGAAAACATCACGAAGACGTTCGGTCCGGTCAAAGCCCTCACCGATGTGAATCTTTCCGTCGATCGCGGCGAGATCCACGCCATCTGCGGCGAGAACGGTGCAGGCAAATCGACCCTGATGAACGTGCTTTCGGGTGTGTACCCATACGGTAGCTATTCCGGCAAAATCACCTTTGATGGCAAGGAATGCAAATACCATACTATTAATGATTCCGAGGCCGACGGCATCGTAATCATTCATCAGGAACTGGCGTTGAGCCGTTCCTGTCCATTGCGGAGAACATCTTCATCGGCAACGAGCAGGCCAAGGGTGGCGTGATCGACTGGGACAAGACCCGCGCCGAGGCGAAGAAGCTGCTCGATCGTGTGGGACTTCCCGAAGACCCGGATACCAGGGTTATGGACATCGGCGTCGGCAAGCAGCAGCTCGTCGAAATCGCCAAGGCATTGTCCAAGGACGTGAAGCTGCTCATCCTCGATGAGCCGACCGCTGCACTGAACGATGAGGATTCCGCCCACCTGCTTGACCTGGTTCGTCAGCTACGTGACGAGCAGGGCGTGACCAGCATCATCATCACTCATAAACTCAACGAGGTCGCCGCCATCGCCGACAATGTCACCATCATTCGAGACGGTTCGACCGTCGGTGTGATGTACGTGACGCCGGAGACGCCGCTCGACCAGGAAGAACTCATCCGCAAGATGGTGGGTCGTCCGCTGCACAACCTGTACCCGAACCACCCCTCCAATACCCCGGGCGAGGAATACCTGCGTGTCGAGGATTGGACCGTGCATCATCCGCTCGACGCGGAGCGCGTGATCGTAGACCATGCGAACATCAACGTGCATGCCGGCGAGATCGTCGGTCTGGCGGGTCTGATGGGTGCGGGTCGTACCGAGATGGCCATGTCCATCTTCGGCCACTCTTACGGTTCCAACATCTCCGGCAAGGTGTTCGTCAAGGGCAAGGAAGTCAAGATGCCCAACGTGCAGTCCGCGATTGACGCAGGTCTCGCCTACGCCACCGAGGATCGTAAGGGCAACGGTCTGAACCTGCTGCAGAACATCCGAGAGAACGCGTCCCTGGCCTCCCTGACCAAGATCAGCAAGGGCGGGGTTGTGGACGACAACCTTGAGCGCAAGGAAGTTGAACAGTACCGCAAGGACTTCAACATCAAGTGCCATGACATCGATGTGAATGTCTCCACCCTCTCCGGTGGTAACCAGCAGAAAGTGCTGCTCGCCAAGTGGGTTATCTCGCAGCCGGACATCCTCATCCTCGATGAGCCGACCCGAGGCATCGACGTCGGCGCCAAGTATGAGATCTACGAAATCATCGATAAGCTTGCCGATGCAGGCAAGGCCGTCATCGTGATTTCCTCCGAGCTGCCCGAGCTCATCGGTATCTGTGACCGCATTTACACGGTGTCCTACGGTGTCGTCACCGACAATGTTGAGAAGAATGGATTTACCCAGGAATACCTGATGAAGGGTATGACCAAGGAAAGGGAGGTGGCAGCCTGATGAGCGCCGCAACTGCAACACCTGCAAAGAAAGAAGAAAAGACCGGCCTGCTGGCCACGGTTGCCAACAATGCCCGTCAATACGGTATTGTCGGCGCACTGCTGGTCATCGTCGTGGCCTTCGAGGTCCTGACCGGAGGCGTGCTGCTGAAGCCGAACTCCTTCGTGTCCCTGATTCAGCAGAACGCTTACGTGATCATCCTGGCCATTGGTATGGTGATGGTCATCATCGCCACCCACATCGACCTTTCGGTTGGTTCCTTGGTAGCCTTCATCGGTGGTGTGTGTGCACTGCTGATGGAACGCGCCGGAGTCAACTGGATGCTCGCCATCGTCATCGCTCTGGTCGTCGGCCTGATCGTCGGCGTCTGGCAGGCTTCTGGGTCGCCGTCATCGGCATCCCGGGCTTCATTACCACTCTGGCCGGCATGTTGATCTTCCGTGGTCTCGCCACCGTGATCGTCGGCGAATCCGTGCCGATTACCTCCCTCGAATTCCGTGGCATTGCCCGTAACTACCTGCCCAACATCCTTGGCTGGTGGGTCCGTTCGATGGTCTGACCATTGTGCTCGGCATCCTGTGCATCGTCGGCTTTGCTGGAGCCAGCTGCGCAAGCGCGCCCGTGTGGCCAAGGTCGGCCTGGTGCCCGAGCCGATGAGCCTGACCGTCCTCAAAATTGTGCTTGCCGCGGTCGTCATCGCCTTCGTCACCTACCTGCTGGCTTCCTCCGGTAACGCTGATCAGGGTGGTACCCCGATCATGCTGGTGATCGTCGGTGTGCTGGTCTTCATCTACAACTTCATCCTGACCAAGACCGTGTTCGGTCGCCACGTGTACGCCGTTGGTGGCAACCGCAAGGCCGCCATCCTCTCCGGTATCAACACCCGCCGCGTGGACTTCCTGCTGTTCGTCCACATGGGCTTCCTGTCCGCAGTGGCCGCTGTCTGCATGCTCTCCCGTCTGGCTTCCGCAACTGCTCAGGCCGGTATGGAGTTCGAGATGGACGCCATCGCCGCCTGCTTCATCGGTGGCACGGCCGTTACCGGTGGTATTGGTACCATCCCGGGCGCTGTGATCGGTGCATTCGTGATGGGTGTTATCAACCAGGGTCTGTCGATCATGGGTGTTGACACCGCCGTGGTGAAGACCATCAAGGGCCTCGTGCTCCTGCTGGCCGTCGCCGTGGACATCATGTCCAAGCGCAAGAAGAGCTGACCTTCCCCTTTCTCCTCCTCGATGTGGGATTCGTGCCGGTGCCGCTGGTGCGGATCCCACACTGTTATCTGCCGTCATTCTTGTAATCAAAGGACTTTTTCCGCCATGAAACTCACCGCGCGCTCCACCTCCCGTATGTATGCATTGACCTGCTTGGCCTGCGTTATCTGGCTCTGGCAGTCACTGGTCGAGGCCAATAACGATGGCTCGCTGTTCAATTGGGCCACTATTGTCTTCTCGCTGTGCTTGCTAGTGGTCATCGGATGGAGTGGTTGGAATGCCGTCGCCGGGTGGAACGCCAAGGAGACTGAGGCCGCCACGCAGGTGCCAAGGATGATGAGGCAGCACTGATCGGTAGCGTATATACGGCTGTTGTTGCCGGGGACATATAGGTCCCGGCAAATCTGCAGCGATATGTGCATTGCAAGCCAGGGATTCCCTGGCTTTTTTATGTCGAAACGGAACTCGACACGGGCGCGCAGGCCGTTGGGTTTGTCTAGAGCCTGCATATAGTTACTTATGGTAATGACTATTGGTAACTAATTGGAGGTTGGGCCAGCGATGTGCGATTCCCGAACCGATACCAAGACCGGCTTGCTTCCGGTGAATGAGGTGCGGAGCCTCCTGGATGTCTGCTGGAAAGCGAAGGCTATCACCGAGCTGATGCCGGCACTGCCCAAAGGCCTGAAACCGCGCTACGTACACGTCATTGATGCCGTCTGGCATATCAACGAAACGAATGGGCAGGAAATCGGCACCGCACGGGTAAGCGATGTCAGCGCCTTTCTCGGCGTCACTACGCCGAGCGTTACCAAACTCGTTGGCGAGATGGTGGAGCTTGGTCTGGTGGTCAAGCATATGGATGCCGCCGATCGGCGTGCGGTGACGCTCACGCTCACCGAGCGTGGACTAGATATCCGCCGCGTTTACGTAGAGGAATACCATGCGCATCTTAGCCAGCTATTGGGCGGGCTGACCGTGGAACAATGCGAAACCACTGTGCGCACATTGACCGAAGCCCTGCGGCTTATGCAGGAAGACGCGCAGCATCGCAAAAGCATGTGAATGAATGGAGGAGAGCAACGATTATGACTGATTCAGCAACACAACTACCTCACGGCGGCAAACAACCCTTTTCCGGCAAGCTCGTCATCGCGGTCGTCTCGCTTGCGATTCTGACCTTCCTCGGCATCCTGTCGGAAACCTCACTGAACATCGCCTACTCCACGCTGATGGAGGAGTTCTCCATCGGCGCTTCGGTGGTGCAGTGGCTCACCACCGGCTATCTGCTCTTGCTGTCAGTATCGATTTCGAGCTCGCCGTTCATGGTGCGCAAGTTCGCCACCAAAACCCTGTTCATCATGGCCGTCGTGATCTTCGCCGCCGGCACACTGCTGGGCGCGCTCGCGGTCAACTTCCCGATGCTGCTCGCCGCCCGACTGGTCATGTCGCTCGGCACCGGCATCTCCTTGTCGCTCATCACCAGCATCATTCTGGAAAAGCGCCGCTTGAACAGCGCGGCTCGATGCTCGGCATCGTCAGTCTGGTCACCTGCGCTGCACCGGCCATCGGCCCGGTATTCGGCGGCGTGCTGAAGAGCCACTTCCCGCCCAAGTTCATCATCATCGGCTTCGCGGGCACCGTAATCATGGACGCGGTGTTCGTGACGCTGTCCGGCAATGTGTGGGTGGTGGCCATCGCCGCGAACGATGGGGCAGACGCCGCCGGTTCGTATATGATCGCCTTCCCACGCAGCATGATGGTGTTCGCCGGCATGGCCGTGCTCGGCGTGATCCTCGCCTCGCTCATGTTCCGATTCTCCACTCGCCGCCCGCCGGAAATGAGGGAAGTCAAATAGTATGCCCGCAGCGGATTGGTTGGCTTTATGATGGAACAGATATGCCATCACAGGAGAAGCAGGAGAACTATCATGCTTGAACCACCGGTCACTCCGATCCGCAAGGCCAACGACGGCCTCGAACTGCCAGCCACCGGATTCGGCACCTACAAGGTCAACGGCCTGGCCGGCGTGGACGCCATCAAGTCCGCCATTCATCAGGCTACCGACTCATCGATTCCGCCTTCAACTATGAGAATGAAGCGTGGTGGGCCGCGCTATCCGCGAATCCGGTGTGCCGCGCGAAGACATCATCGTCACGTCCAAGCTGCCCGGCGCCACCACGCCCATGACGAGGCGCTGCTCACCATTGAGGAGAGCGTGTGCCGTATGGGCCTCGACTACATCGATCTCTATCTGATCCACTGGCCGAACCCGAGCCAAGGCCAGTTCGTTGAGGCATGGGAGGCGCTGGTCGAAGCCCGTGAACGTGGGCTGGTCAAGCATATCGGCGTCAGCAACTTCTTGCCCGGCCATATTGATCTGCTCATTCGCGATACGGGCGTGACCCCGGCCGTCAACCAAGTTGAGCTGCACCCGTACTTCCAGCAGCGCGAACAGCTGGCCTACGACAACGCGCACGGCATCATCACCGAGGCATGGAGCCCGCTGGGCCGCGCCAACCAGATGCTGCGCGACCCGGACCTGAAGCGTATCGCCGCCAAGCACGGTATTTCCGTGGTCCAGGCCATTTTGCGCTGGCACCTCCAGTACGGCGACGTGGCCATCCCGAAGTCCTTGAACCCGGAGCGCCAGCGTCAGAACCTCGACCTGACCGCTTTTGAACTCGATGATCAGGACATGGCCGATATCGCCGCAATGGACAACCCCGAAGGTCACACCTTCGGCCAGAACCCCCATTGGCACGAAGAAGCGTGATTCCAGCATGCAACGTCCTATTATGACTTCGCGGTCGTTTTTGCGCACGCCGTCCGAAGCGGCCGGGCCCGGCGACGAGCAGGTGATCGAAGACCTCGTAGACACGCTGGAGGCCAACCGTTCACGGTGCGTGGGCATGGCCGCCAACATGATTGGCGTAGGCAAACGCATCATCGTCTTTGTGGATGAAGACCTTGGCGGGCGCATAACGGTGATGCTCAACCCCGTGATTACCGCTTCGGACGGTGCCTTCGATACCCAGGAAGGATGCCTGTCCCTGACCGGCGAACGCCGCACGCTGCGTTATCGACGTATTGAGGTCAACTACGAGAACCGTCGGTTCCGCGCCCGCCACGCCACCTTCGCCGGTTGGACTGCGCAGATTATCCAGCATGAAGTCGATCACTGCAACGGCATCATTATCTGATTCATATCGGTGCTCATTGCAGCCCAACTCCCGAGGCTGGTCATCGCGATTACGATGCGATTACATCGCAACCGCTATGACCAGCCTTTTTGTGCACTGGTGGGGTGGGTGTTCTCATCGGTGTTGGGGTGCCATGCGCTGGCAGGTTGGCTTCGCTGAGGGGTGTGGGTGGTGTCATGTCGCCAGCGGTTGGCTGGTTGGCTTCGCTGGAGGTTCTCTCAGCGTCGGTGATGTGCCAAAGAGTGGCGGGCTGGCTTCGCTAAGGAGCGCTACCGTCGGTGGAGAACCAGTGCGTGACCTGCTGCCGACGCTAAGCGTTCATTAAGCGTCGTTAGCGGCCAAAACTTGGACGTGTAACGATGCTGGGCGGTTTTAGCGTCGTTGCTGTGCCAAGTCGTGGGCCTCTGCCGACGCTGCCAGTGCAGTAGCGTCGGCGTTGGGACAGGTGTTGGGCCTTTGCCGACTCTATAAGCGGGGGGAAATCATTCGCTGGTGCCTAAGTGGGTCTATTGCCATGCTGAATACATCTGCTGAGTGTAGCTATGCGTTCGAAGGCGATTTCGGGACCTTTCTCAGTAGCAAATATGCCTAATGCGCGGAGTTATACACTTCACCGTGCACTTATACACGCCAAACGAAGCAGAAATCGACTGCTGACAGTGGACGACACGCCAGAGACGATGTGGATAACCCAGAGACGGTGGATAACAGCTGCGCGATCAGTGGATAACCTGCAAGAAAGTGCGGTTATCCACCGACGGTAGCCACTGTTATGCACATTCCATACCCCTTGGAATCATTGGGTTTTCCACTTATCCACCATCTCGCCATGTGGGCTTGCGAGCCACCGCACGAACGTCATACAGTGTGCCTCACGGCGGGCAACGTAGCCCGCGTCCACATCACATGAAGGGGAAACACCATGAGCACCGCAATCACTACTACTGCCGAAAATGCCGGTTTGCCAGCAATGCTGGACACCAAAGACGTAGCCGAGATGTTCAAACGCTGCAATCTCGCCGTCTATGCCGAAGCGAGACGCATATATTATCGCGAAGTGAATCTGAACCCATGCAAAAAGTATCCGAAGCAGGTGCTGCAAAGGATCGAATGGTGGTTCTGGGATTGGTTTGCCTATGACTGCGCCGTCAGCGGTATTGGACTGACCGGCAATGAATCCGAAGATTTACGTATCGAATTGCAGTACGGTCCGGGCGCAGGTATCTCGCCATTCCTAGCCTTGGCCGAATTCATGTATGACAAGGACGAACGTATCGGCACACGCGAGATACGTGATTTTCGCGAACTTGATGACACCAATTTCGCTTCGATGTTCTGGATTCGCGATGCCAGCGCGGTCAAAGGTCGTCTGACAGTTGAGGACATCATTCATGGTGGTGTCTACGAGGTGGCGGACGTACATGCCGCCTCGCAATACGATGGTGCGCACGGCGGCATGATCGTCAATCGCATCGCACATGTGAGAGGCGTGTGGCGATCCTGTTCCATCCCGATCTATGAGGCACGAAGGCCTGATGACCCGCAAATCGGTGATTCGCTGGCCCGTTCATTCCGGGAAACCGGATATAAACCGGACTTTGCCGGTCTGGTGCGGTTTTTCTACGGGAGGGCCAAAGACACCGGTCTCGACTGGGAAGATGTGGAAGCCGCGCGCCAAGCCGGTACTTTGGACGCGCTGATCAAGAAGGCCAGCAATCGGTGAAGGATTCGCCTAACGCTGCTGTCCAAGTCGGCGGCCGCGATCACGAATGAAGAGTGACGCAACCAAACAGACCGCGCACACAATGGCGACCGTGCGGAACGAAGCCCGCACGCCAATGGCCGATGCCGCCGCTTCCGGCACTCCGGTGCGCATGGCCGCCGCGGTGTGCGTGTTCATGATGGTGACCAGCAGCACAGCCGCAGACGTCATGATCGCGAAGCCCAGTAAGGCGAGCGGCCGGCCGCCGATACGGTCATACATCTTGCCTGCCACCGGGTTCAGGATGCCCATGGCGATGCCGCTCGGCATCATCACCAGACCGGACACCAGTGCATTAACGCCAAGATCATTCTGCAAATATGCCCATCGCGTACAGGAACAGCTGGCGGGTGGTGAAGGTCTCGATGAGGAACGCGGTGATCGGGATCATGATGCCGTTGGTAAGCATGAATCCGGTGGTCAGCCATTGCACGGTGCTGCTGGGCACGTCGAACTCGTGCATCAACGTGGGCAGGGCGGAGATCATCAGCGTTTGGTTGAGGATGGCCACAAACGAGCCGATCATCAGGGTGATGACCATGGCGGTGGTGTTGGCGGGGGTGGTGCTGTTGGAGTTGGCGGGGTGGTGGAGCCGGCCTCAGCGGTGGCCGGCGAGGAATTGCGTGACGCCAATTATCAAGTCTCGTTTTCTTGGCTGAGTTGTCTTTCTTGGCTTGCCCATACTATCTGTGCCTTGACTGCATTCGAAAACCATTGCAATGACTAGCAACACGCTGAGACGCGGCGTATTAATTCAATCATTTGACAAACTTAGTTCGTTCGTTTTATTATTAGTCCTGCAATCCGTAATATCGCCTACTGCAAAGGAGCGCCCAAATGGGTCTGTGGGATGTTGACAAGATCGAGTACGTCGGCCGCGCCAAAGGACCGAAGGAAGACTTCGCCTTCCATTACTACGATGCCGACAAGGTCGTTGCCGGCAAGAAGATGAAGGATTGGCTGCGCTTCGGCGTTGCTTGGTGGCACACCTTCAACCAGGAACTGGTTGATCCGTTCGGCACCGGCACCGCGCACCGCCCGTACTACAAGTACACCGATCCGATGGACCAGGCTCTGGCCAAGGTCGACTACGCCTTCGAGCTGTTCCAGAAGCTGGGCGTCGAGTACTTCTGCTTCCACGATCGTGACATCGCCCCCGAAGGCGACACCCTGCGCGAGACCAACGCCAACCTCGACAAGGTCGTTGACAAGATCGACGAGAATATGAAGTCCACCGGTGTCAAGCTGCTGTGGAACACCTCCTCCCTGTTCACCAACCCGCGCTTCGTGTCCGGCGCCGCCACTTCTCCGTTCGCCGACATCTACGCCTACGCCGGTGGCCAGCTCAAGAAGAGCTTGGAGATCGGCAAGCGCCTGGCGCCGAGAACTACGTGTTCTGGGGTGGCCGCGAAGGCTACGAGAACCTGTGGAACACCGAGATGAAGCGCGAGACCGACCACATCGCCAAGTTCTTCCACATGTGCGCAGATTACGCCAAGGAAATCGGCTTTGAGGCCCAGTTCCTGATCGAGCCGAAGCCGAAGGAGCCGACGCTGCACCAGTACGACTTCGATGCCGCCACCGCCATCGAGTTCCTGCGCAACCACGACCTGACCGACGTCTTCAAGCTGAACTTGGAAGGCAACCACGCCAACCTGGCCGGCCACACCTACCAGCACGAGATCCGCGTGGCCCGCGAGTCCGGCTTCCTCGGTTCCCTCGACGCCAACCAGGGCGACAAGCTCATCGGCTGGGATATGGACGAGTTCCCGACCGATCTGTACGAGACCGTCGCCGTCATGTGGGAAGTCCTGCAGGCCGGCTCCATCGGACCTCACGGTGGTCTGAACTTCGACGCCAAGCCGCGCCGTACCTCCTTCTACGAGGAGGACCTGTTCCGCTCCCACATCGCTGGCATGGATGCCTACGCCGCCGGCCTGCTGGTTGCCGACAAGATGAACCAGGACGGCTTCATCCAGAATCTTCAGGCCGAGCGCTACAGCTCCTACGACTCCGGCATCGGCAAGGACATCGACGAGGGCAACGTCACCTTGGCCGACCTCGAAGCTACAGCTCGACAAGCCGCAGTCCGAGCTCATCGCCGCCACCAAGTCCGATCACCTCGAGTCCGTCAAGGCCACCATCAACAACTACATCATTGATGCCCTGGCTGAGGTCGAGTGACCATCGGTCTGACCGATTGAATTCGCTCCATCGGGCGTGTACACATCAATTATGATGCCAGTGCGCCCGATGGCTGATTCGATAGTTTCGCCATGTGCGGTGTTGTGTTATGCCCGCATGGCACCTTTCCATTCCTTCTTTTTTCCTTTCTCTCCTTCCGCTGAAAAACCGCCTGAGGCAACGTCGCCAAGGGCGGTTTTCTGGTTGTGGCGGGGCTGGGGGGTGGATTGGGGTGGGGGCGAACATGTTCGCGGAGGGGTGCGTTGACGGTGACGTGTTGGCGACGGTGAACATATCGGCGGCAGGAGAAGATAAGCTGTTCTCAGGGGAACCTCAGCACAACAAAGGAGTTACGCATGCGAGATTTCATTTTCCATAACCCGGTGAAGATCTACTTCGGCAAAGGGCAGGCGCGCCATATCGCACAGGAGGTGGAGCGTGTCGAGGGCGCCGTTCTGGTGGTGTATGGCGGCGGATCGATTAAACGCAACGGTGCCTATGACGATGTGATGGCTGCGCTGGCAGGAACCGGGCGCAAAATCATCGAGCTGCCCGGCGTTACGCCGAACCCGCGATTGGACAAAGCGCTGGAAGGCGTACGACTGGTCAAGGAGCATGGCGTCGGCCTGATTCTGGCCGTTGGCGGTGGCTCGGTAATCGACTGCGCGAAATTTATTTCGTTGGGTTCCGGCATCGGTGACGATGAGGATTTGTGGGATGACTACATCGAAACCGGCAAACCGGCACCTGAAGGGCTGATTCCGGTTGGCGTGGTGCTCACCACCGCGGCAACGGGCTCGGAAATGGGAGATGCGGCCGTGCTCACCAATTGGGAACGTAACCGCAAGCTCGGCTATACGTCGTTCCCGCTGATGCCCAGGTTCTCCGTGCTGGATCCAAGCTACCTGATGACATTGCCCGCCGAACAGACGGTGTATGGCTTCGAGGACATGTTCTGCCACACGTGTGAGCAGTATTTCTCCTATCCGGTGGACGACAACCTTTCCGACGAAATCGCCGAGGGAATCCAACGTCATATTCTGCGTTCGTGGCGAGCGTGCTTGTCCGATCCGAAAGATTATGAGGCTCGCTCCAATGCAATGTGGGATTCCACGTTGGCTCTGAACCGCATTATCTCGCGCGGCAAGGAAGAGGATTGGGTGACGCACGGCATCGAGCACGCGCTGTCCGCATACACCGATATCGCTCACGGTGCTGGTCTGGCTGTGGTCCACCCGCATTGGATGGCATACGTGTATTTGGTCAACGATGAGGTGACGGCTCGCTTTGCCCGCTGGGCGGTCGACGTGTGGGGTGTGACGCCCACCGGCAAAACCGATCGCACGGTGGCCGAGGAAGGCATTGATCGCTATGTCGATTTCCTGCGTCGCGTAGGTGCGCCGCTGACTCTTTCTGAGGCCGGCGTGCCCGACGATCCCGCCTCTCTCGACAAGTACGCCGATCATGCCGGTGAGGCCGGCGGCTCATTCGTGCAGATTCACCGTGACGATGCCCGAGCGATTCTCGAGGCATGCAAGGAACCGGTGTCGTTCTGACGGTTGGACTAATCCCGTGATTTGAGCCGCCGCGTGCTGTCCCGCACCACCAAAGACGTAGAAAGAACCACGCGCTTCTGAATCTTGCGTCCTTCATTGGTATCGATGACCATGCGGGCTGCAGTGGCGGCCATGTCTTGCAATGGCTGGCGGACCGTGGTCAACGCCGGGCCCATGTACGCGGCGGTCTGTATATCGTCGAATCCGATAACGGACAGATCTTCGGGGATACGGATTTTCAGTTGACGGGCCGCCTCGTAAACGCCCATGGCCTGTAGGTCATTGCCTGCAAAGATGGCGGTCGGGCGACTTTGTTCGTCTTCAAGTAACGCCATGGCTCCTTCGTAACCGCCTGGCGTGGTGAAATCGCCTTCGGTGATGAGTTCGGGAGAGGTGGGGATATTGCGTTCGGCGAGGGCCGCCGAATAGCCGTCAAGCCGGGCACGTGAGCAGAGCATTTCATCCGGTCCGGTGATGATGCCGATGCGCTTGTGGCCGAGTTCCAGCAGATGACGGGTGGCGATGACGCCGCCCATCCAGTTGTCCGCCTGTACGGAGAGATCATCTAATGCCGGATTGCCGGAAGGTCGAAGACGACGAAAGGAATGCCGTGTGATTGGAACATGCTGCGTTCCTTGTCCGTCAAGTTGGAGAACACCAGAATAGCGCCAATGGCTGGCGGTCGATGATGCCTTCAACCCAGGAAGAGTCGGGGTGCTGCCGGTCGCCACTTTCCGCAACCATGACATTGATGTTGTGCGGCTTGGCCTCCGTGATGATGCCCCTGAGCACCTCCAGCGCCCAAATGGTCTCAAAATCCCGAAATACCACCTCGATGGTGCGTTGTTTACGGGAGAGGGAGACGCGGCGAATGTAGCCGTTGTCTTTCAGGGCTTTGTCAATGGCCTGCCGGGCCGCCTCCGAAATATCCGCCTTGCCGTTCAGGGCTTTGGACACGGTGGCCAGTGAGTAGCCAGTCTGTTTGGCGATGTCTGCAAGTTTGACCTTGTTCTCGCCGTTGCTTTTGCGCTGCTCTGCCGACGCCATCATTGACCGCCTTCATCAGAGAATGTTGATATCAGTATATTCGAAACTTTCGTAAAGTCAATTTGACGATAAAGAATGGTATGTATAGATAAAAAAGGTTGGAATTTCAACGATTTTGATAGTAAAAAAGCCGATATAAATTTCGTTTGACCGTCAAACTAAGGCTCTCTATGATAGAGATATCGAAAACATAAAGCGGGTTTTCGGTAAAGTTGAAGAAGGTTGATGGAATAGGTGAAACGGCGAGGTTTCACTGAAAACATCATTAATTACCAGCTGTTAGATATGTAACCGGCTGATATACCTTTCGAAACTTTCGTAAATCGCGGATCGGTTTCATGCTGGTCAAGAACAATAAGGAGACGATAATGAAGTTCAAGTCCGTGGCCGCCGCACTTCTGGCGGCGGTAACCTGTGTCAGCATGGCCGCTTGCGGGAGCGGCGGCGACACGAATGCCGATGGCAAGGTGGAAATCACCATGTGGCACAACTCCACCACTGGCGACGGCAAGGCATACTGGGAATCCGCCGCCAAGGCGTTCGAGAAGGAAAACCCGAACGTTACCATCAAGATTGAAGCCATTCAGAACGAGGATATGGATGGCAAGCTGCAGACCGCTCTGCAGGACCCGAATTCCGCCCCCGATATCTTTATGGCGCGTGGTGGCCAGAAGCTACGTGATGTGGTCGAAGCTGGGCAAGCCATGGACCTGACCGACAAGATCTCCGACACCGTCAAGAACCAGATGGCCACTGCTGAAGCCACCGGCACCATCGATGGCAAGATCTACAGCGTGCAGCAGTCAGTGCTTCCCGGCGGCATCTGGTATTCCAAGGATCTGTTCGAGAAGGCCGGTATTACTGAAACTCCGAAGACCTGGGATGAGTTCAAGACCGTGGTGCAGAAGCTGAAGGACGCCGGCATCACGCCGATTGCCGTAGGCGGTAAGGACGCCTGGCCGGCCGCCCACTGGTGGTACTGGTTCGCACTGCGCGAATGCTCTGCTGACACCTTCGACAAGGCCCAGTCCGATAAGGACTTCAGCGATAAGTGCTGGACCCGTACCGGTGATGATGTGCAGGCGCTGCTCGACCTCGATGCCTTCAACGATGGCTTCCTGACCACTCCGGCCCAGCAGGGCGCAAGCTCCTCCGCCGGCCTGCTCGCCAACCACATGGCAGCTATGGAACTCATGGGCGGCTGGGAGCCCGGCGTGATCAAGGACCTGACTCCGGACAAGAAGGACATGGCCGACCTCGGCTACTTCGCATTCCCGACCATGGACGGTGGCGAAGGCGATCCAACTGCATCATGGGTGGTTCCGATGGCATGGCCGTGGGCGAGTGGGCGCCTGAAGAGGCTGTGGACTTCCTCAACTTCGTCTCCGAGAAGGAATGGCAGGAGAAGTACGCTGAGGCGTTCTCCACCATCCCGGCCAACAAGGAAGCCCAGGATGTGGTGACCAACGAGGCTCTGAAGCAGGTGCTGACCGTCTACAACGACGCATCCTCCGTGTCCATGTGGCTCGACACCGTGTTCGGTCAGAACATCGGCAACGCACTCAACGAAGGCGTGGTCAACATGATGGCCGGTCAAGGTTCCGCCCAAGACATTGTCAAGGGTGTTGAAACCGCTGCGGCCAAGGGCTGATTCGCTCTGCCCCGACCGTAATTCCCGGGCCGCGGCGAATGCTTGCACAGCAACAACCGCGGCCCAATTTGTTTTCTTAGGAAGGCCTCAACAATGTCAGTTTCAGCAGGCGCGAAGGTACAGCGCCGCACGTCGGGCTTAAGCGACAAGGTTCGCAAACGTATCGAAATCACCATCCTTTCGCTTCCTGCCCTGATCATGTTCCTCGGATTCGTCATCCTGCCGGTGTTCATGGCCGGCTACTACGGATTCTTCAAGTGGAAGGGCTATGGCAAGCCCACCGTCAACGGCCAGTTCATCGGTTTTGAAAACTACAAGGTCATTCTGACCGACCCGAACTTCCAGCAGGCATTGGGACACACGCTATTCGTGGTCGTCGCTTCGCTCGTCATCCAGGGGCCGCTGGCCATCCTCTTCGCCCTGCTGCTCAACCAGAAATTCAAGGGCCGCGCACTGATTCGTACCCTGATTTTCGTGCCGTACGTCGTTTCCGAAGTCATCGTTGGCACCGGCTGGAGTCTCATCCTCCAGACCACAGGCGCATTGAACGCGCTACTCAAGAAAATAGGACTTGGCGGGGCGGACTGGATCTCCGATCCGAAAATCGCCATCTGGACATTGATGTTCATCATTTCGTGGAAGTACATCGGCTTCGCCGTCATCCTGATGATTGCCGGCATGCAGTCGATTCCCGAAGACCTCTATGAAGCCGCGAAGGTGGATGGTGCTGGATTCTGGCGTCAGCAGTGGAGCATCACCCTGCCACTGCTCGGCCCCACCATTCGTATCTGGGCATTCATGTCGATTATCGGTTCTCTTCAGCTGTTCGACTTGGTCTACATCATCTGGGGCCAGTACGTGTCGTCTACCGCAGGAACGTCCACCATGGCAACCTACATGGTGCGCGAAGGTCGACTCGCCAACAACTATGGTTACGGTTCCGCCGTGGCGTGGTGATCTTCATCATCTCGCTGGTCATTGCCTTGACCTACCAGCGGTTCGTACTTAACCGAGATCTCGAAGGTGCGCTCACCGACGAGAAGGATGCCAAGCGTCGTGCCAAGCGTGCGGCGAAGGAAGCGGCCAAGCTTGCCAAGGCCAATGGCAATGCCGCAGCAGTTGCAAATGAGGTGGTTTCACAATGACGACCGCAGTCTCCCCGTCCGTGGGCAAGGGCAAGAACAAGACCTATGATCCGTATGCATTGAGAAAATCCGCAAAGACCCCGTGGGGCAACCCGGTCGTCTACTTCTTCTCACTGCTGCTTGTGGCGCTGTGCGTTGGCCCGGTGCTGTACATCATTATCGGCGGCTTCCGCACCAATGCGCAGATTACGAGGGACCCGGCCGGCTGGCCCGATCCATGGAACTTTGAGAATTACAAGACGGTGTTCACTTCGAACATCTTCTGCCGGAACTCGTCAACTCCCTGATCGTCTCCATTGGCACAATGGTGGGCATCGTGGTGCTGGCCTTGATGGTGAGCTTCGTCATTGCCCGATACGAGTTCAAATTCAACAAACTGCTGTACTCGCTGTTCGCCGCCGGCATGATGTTCCCCATCACCGTGGCCATCACCCCGTTGTATCTGCTGCTGCGCAATCTGCACCTGATCAACTCGCATCTGGCATTATTCTGCCCCAGATAGCATTCGGCCTGCCACAGGCCATCATCATCCTGGTGCCATTCCTCAAGTCCATTCCTAAGGAACTGGAAGAAGCGGCAGAGCTGGACGGCTGTTCTCGCATCGGCTTCTTCGGCCGTATGGTGCTGCCGTTGAGCTGGCCCGGCGTGGCCACCGTCGGCATCCTGAGCTTCGTGAGCAGCTGGAACGCTACATGCTGCCGCTGTTCCTGCTCAACGATTCCAGCAAGTACACCTTGCCGCTCGGCGTGCAGATGTTCAGCTCCCAGCATTCGGTCGATACCGCTCAGGTACTGGCCTTCACCTCGCTGTCGATGATTCCCGCGCTGATCTGCTTCACCATTTTCCAGAAGAAGATCGTTGGCGGCCTGACCGGTGCTGTCAAGGGCTAGTCGCAGCAACCATAACCGTGCCGTGGAAAGGTACATGGCTCTTTGGGCCGATTCCTTTCAACCTCTTCCTTTCCTCCTTCCCACGGCACCCATTCTTTTCAATGAGGAGAAAACCATGAAGATCTCCAATCCCGTACTCCCCGGATTCAACGCAGATCCCTCGATGATTCGCGTCGCGACACCTACTACATCGCCAATTCCACATTTGACTGGTGGCCGGGAGTCCGTTTGCACGAATCCCGCGACATGGTTCACTGGAATCTGCTGCCCGGGCCCTTAAACCGCGTTTCCCAGTTGGACATGAAGGGCAACCCGTCTGGCGGCGGCATCTGGCGCCTGACCTGTCCTACGCGGACGGCAAATTCTGGCTCATCTACACGGATGTGAAGATCGTCAACGGCGCGTTCAAGGATTGCGCGAACTATCTGGTCACTGCCGAGGACATCCGCGCCCGTGGAGCGAGCCAATCCGTGTCAATGGCGTGGGCTTCGACGCCAGCTGTTCCATGATACCGATGGACGCAAGTATCTGGTGCAGCAAACCTGGGACTTCCGTGAATATCATCATCCGTTCGACGGCATCACCTTGACTGAATTCGATGTCAAGACCATGCAATTGAAGCCGGAAACAGCCCGCACCATCTGGCGCGGCACCGATGTGAAATTAGTCGAAGGGCCGCACCTCTACACCATCAATGGCTGGTACTACCTGTTTTGTGCGGAAGGCGGCACCCAATACGAGCATCAGGAGTCCGTGGCCCGTTCGCGAACCTTGGATGAGCTTTCGTTCGAAAGCATGCCGAGCAATCCGTTCATCTCCAACTTCGATACCCCCGGCACCTACCTGCAAAAGCAGGGGCATGGAGCACTCGTGGATACGCCCGGCGGCGAATGGTATTACGCTTCACTGTGCGGCAGGCCCTGGCGGCACGAGAACGAGCCGGCTCATGCGTGCGCGGCTGGTGCACGCTCGGCCGAGAGACTTCGATTCAGAAGGTCGAGTGGGATGGCGATGGCTGGCCGTATGTGGTCGGCGGCCATGGGGGAGAGCGTTATGTCGAAGCCCCGGCCGACGCCATCGCAACTGAGGCCCCTACGGATCATAGCCAGCATGACGAGTTCGAATCGAGCGAACTCGACCTCAACTGGAACACCCTGCGTGTGCCATTCACCGAGACCATGGGCCGCGTGGGCGGCGGCTCGCTGACCTTGCGTGGTCAAGGGTCGCTGGCAAACCTGTTTGAACTGTCGCTGGTAGGACGCCGTTGGCAGGCGTTCGATTTCAACGCCGAAACCAAGGTGACGTTCGAGCCGAGCAACTACATGCAGATGGCCGGCCTGACCAACTTCTACAACCACCTATGCTGGTCGTGGGTGTTCGTCACTTGGGACGAGAAGCGCAACAAACGTGTAATTGAAGTGGCTCAGAACGACTTCGACACGTACACGTCGTTCCTCAAAGACACAGCCATCGCCATTCCTGATGACATCGAATCCGTATGGTTGCGAACCAAAGTGCGTACTCGTACCTACACCTACGAGTATTCGTTCGATGGCAAGACATGGCATGAGATTCCGGTGACGCTGGACGCCGCCGTGCTCTCCGATGATCATGTGGCCCAACGTTATGGCGGATTCTTTACCGGCGCGTTCGTCGGGTTGGTGGCCGTGGACCTTTCCGGATACGGCAAAGAAGCCATTTTCAGCCATTTCGATTACATGGAAATATGATGACGCCAGGCGGCTTTCCTGATAATCAGGGAAAGTCGCCTGACTATTCGGCACTGGGGAATGAAAGGCGACACTTGTGCAAGCGACAATGAACATTGCGGCGACCGTGGCCGCGAATGTACCATAACCGTCTCCAACCCGGTGTTGCGTGGCATGTACCCGGACCCGTCCTGGATATGGGATACGACGCGCGAGGAAATCGTGCTGGTCAACTCCTCGTTTGAATTGGTGCCGGGGTTGCCCATTCATACGACCCGTGATCTTGTGACGTGGACGCGCACGGCGAATGCGGTGGATGAGACGATGTCTCATCGGCTGCTCATTGATGGCGTCGAGGATTCCGGCGGCCTGTACGCGCCGACCATTCGCCGTATCGGCGGGCGATATGTGATCGTATGCACCGTGGCCCGCGTGGATGAGGTGAAGGCGCTCGCTGCGGGATGCTCGCAGAAGGATATTGATAACTGCCGTGACGCCCAAGGCAATTTCGTCATCGAGGCCGATGAGTTGACCGGACCATGGCGCGGCCCGTACTGGGTGGCCGGGGCCGAAGGCATTGATCCGGACATCTTTGAAGACGGCGATGGCACAGTGTGGTGGACGCAAACGCGCCCGGCATTACACCCGCAGTGGGATGGTCAAACCGAAATCTGGACGCAGCCCATCGCCCCAGGCACGTGGACGTTGCAAGACCATAAAACCGTGATTTGGCGCGGCTATGGCATGGATGCGGTATGGGCTGAAGGGCCGCATTTGTACCGGGTGGGCGATTACCTCTACCTGATGACCGCCGAGGGCGGCACCAGCTTCGAGCACAGTGAGATGATAATGCGCACGCACGCACCGCGCGGATTCGCGGCGGCGCTCGCCGGTTTTGAGAAGAACCTTGCTGCGCAAGATATCTGGATTGAGCCGGCGCGTGACGGTGAACGAAGCGTGGTGGGCCGCGATGACCGGCTGTTTGAGGCTTGCAAACGCAATCCGATCCTCACACACCGTCATTTGGGAGCGGGGGAGCCAGTCCAATGCGTTGGGCACGCCGATCTGCTGCTGCATCCGACCGTCGGCTGGCTGCTCGCGTGTCTTGGCGTACGCGAGACTCCGGGCGAGGAACCCGGAGAAACGTTCAGCTACTGTGGCCGGGAAACGTTCGTGGCACCGGTCGTATGGCAGCACAATCCGGTCTCGTGGAAGCTGGACGGTGGGGAGCCGAATAAGCGTATCGATATCGTCGATCCCGGTTGGCCTGTCGTGGCTCCGGGGCTTGGCCGGCTTCCCGAGAAGTTGGTCGTGGACGTTGACGAGGATGGATTGCCATGTGCAGTGAGGGGTGTGGACTCTGCGAGGTGTGATTGCGCTGCTGGTGATAATGCCGCATGCTCTGCTGAGCTCATCCAGCTCGACGATACCCGCCTAGTCGGCGTTCGAGGCCGTGACGATTACCGGTTCCTGCGCGTCGACGGGCAGGAATATGCCGCGTTCACCCGGCCCGAATACACGATGATGATGCATCAGGATTCCACCCATGTTGTCATGGTCATGGCGGAAGCGGAATCCGGCCAATTGACGGCCGAAATCACCGATAGGGGAGATAAGCGGTGCATTGCGCTTGGAGCGCTTGGGGCCAACGAATGGTTCGGATTGCGCTTGCATGGCAATCGTTTGGAATTCCTTGCCGGGCAGCCTGCACCTGACAGTATTGATGAGGGAACAATGCCTGATATTGCACTAATTGCGCATGCGGACGTTACTTATGCTCGTATCATGGCAGATTGTGATGCGCGATTCCTCAGTACCGAATGGGCCGGCGGATTCGTGGGTTGTCTGATCGGCGTAAAACGGCGGTAATGATCTCAGCCCGCTCTACAATATTGTGCAATCATATTGTTTAATCGTTAAACAAATGCAAGGGGGCAATCGATGGCGCACGATCTCGAACAACTCAAGCAAGATCACCCGGATGTGGCGAAACTGTTCGCCGATGACTGGTTGCAGTACCGTAAGTCGGAGATTTTGCCGGAACTTACGCGCGAGGCGCAGTCCACGTGCGACCGCATCAATCGCATCTACTTTGAAGACACCGCCGAAGCTGAGCGACTGTTCCGCGAACTCGTGCCCGAGGCCGGCGAGGGCGTGGACTTCCGCCCGCCAATCCGGCTTGATTACGGGCTGGGCCTGAAAATCGGAGACCGTACGTTCATCAACATGGACCTGCTGATTGTGGGCGGCGGCCCGATCTCCATCGGCTCCGATTGCCTGATCGGCCCGCGCGTGAGCATCTATACGCCAAACCACGCCATCGCCCGCAAGCCTCGACTGGAAGGCTGGCAGCACAACGCCGACGTGACCATCGGCAACAATGTGTGGCTGGGCGGCAATGTGGTGATCTGCCCCGGCGTCACCATCGGAGACAACTCGATTATCGGTGCGGGCGCAGTCGTCACCCACGACATTCCCGCCGATTCCATCGCTGTGGGCAATCCGTGCCATGTGATTGCCGAAGTCCCGGATGACTGGACTCCTGAAGAGCGGGCCGCTGCCGAGGATCGGTAGGTTTGCTGCTCTGGCCAACTGTCACGGCGAAACCGGGATACAGGAGAGAAAGGAACAATGCAATGACGCAATATCATGTTTCCGCGCAGGCGGCGAAGACGAACGGCGCCGGCAGCGCGGCCGACCCGTTTCTGACCATCGGCCAAGCGGCGGCCATCGCCCGAGCCGGCGATGAGGTGGTTGTGCATGCCGGCACCTATCGGGAATCTGTCGACCCCCGATTCGGCGGAGAGAGCGCCACGAACCGCATCGTCTACCGCGCGGCCGCGGGCGAACCGCGCCCGGTAATCACCGGCTCCGAACGTATCGACACATGGCAGCCCGAAGGCGATGGCGTGTGGAAAGCCGTAATCCCGAACGCATTCTTCAACGGATACAACCCGTACGTGGAAACCGTATTCGGCGATTGGACCGTATACCCGGACCCAAAGGTCGAGGTACGCCACCTGGGCGATGTGTATCTGAATGGCAAATCCTTCTACGAAGTCGCCTCGCTGGACAAGGTGCGCAACCCACAGCGTTGGGATACCGGCCGTGACGCCGCCACCGATTCCATCGTGCCGCTGATTGATCCGGATGCCACCGTGAACGTGTGGTGCTGTGCGGTCGATGATGAGGCCACAACCATTTGGGCCAATTTCCATGAAGCCGACCCGAATGCGGAACTTACCGAAATCAACGTGCGCGAGACCTGTTTCTACCCGAGCCGCCCGTTCGTCAATTACATTACGGTCTCCGGCTTTGAAATGGCGCAGGCGGCCTGCCCTTACACGCCGCCGACTGCCGATCAGGTCGGGCTGGTGGGCCCGCATTGGTCCCGCGGGTGGGTTATCGAAAACAATCGCATTCATGACGCGAAATGTTCGGCGATCTCGCTGGGCAAGGAGATTTCCACCGGCGACAACGAATCGACGCGCACCCATCGTAAGTCCGGGTACCAATACCAAAAAGAGGCCGTCTACAAGGCGCTGCATGCCGGCTGGGAGAAAGGCGTAGTCGGCGGGCACGTGGTGCGCGGCAACGTAATCTACGACTGCGGCCAGAATGGTGTGGTTGGTCATATGGGCTGCGCCTTCTCGCTGATTGAAGGCAACCACATATACCGCATCGGCGCCAAGCGCGAGTTCTTCGGCTGGGAAGTGGCCGCCATTAAAATGCACGCAGCCGTCGACACGGTGGTGCGCGGCAACCGGGTGCATGATTCGGTGCTGGGTATGTGGCTCGACTGGCAGGCGCAGGGCACCGTGGTGGATTCGAACGTGTTCTACCGCAACACGCGAGATGTGATGACCGAGGTGACCCACGGGCCGATTACGTTTATGAACAACGTGTTTGCCTCCGAGTTCAGTTTCGACGATTATGCGCAAGGCGCGGCGTTCGTCAACAATCTGTTCGCCGGTCGCATTCGTCACACCGCCGTCTTGGACCGATCCACGCCATACCATTTCCCGCACGTCACCGATGTGGCCGGCGAGGCATTCGTCTACGGTGGCGATGATCGGTACGTCAACAACCTGTTCTTGGCTGTGGACGATTCCGCCAAACCGTTGTGTACCGCGGATGCCGCCGGTGCGGCCGGTATGGCGGAAGCTGGAACCGCGTTCTTTGACGGCTATCCGCGCTCGCTTGAGGAGTATGAACAGCTGATTGAAGAGGCTGGCCTTGGCGATGAGGAGTTGTATCGCAGCGTGAAGCAGCCGGTATTGCTGGCTTCGAACGCCTATGTTTCGGGCGCGAAGGCCGCTTCCGGCGAAGCCGAGGCCGTGGTGAGTGGTGACGGCTCTTCGTTGGCATTGCGCGAAACCGATGATGAGCTATGGATGACCGTTTCGTTGCCCGAATCGATTCGGTCGGCAACTGGACCGGTGATCTCCACTGCTGATCTTGGCCAACCGCGTATTGTCGAGGAGTATTTCGAGAATCCTGACGGTTCGCCGATTGTTGTGGACCGGGATATCACCGGTGCTGCGCGCGGCGCATGCTCGGCTCGAGGCCCATTGGCGGCGTATGGCGATGGGGAAGTGCTCATCTGGTCGAAGTGACGGGATCGCGGTTTCGACTGTTGCCTCTGCCTCGGCCTTTATGTGGCACTGAGTGGGGCTGGGCTGCCAGTATTTGGCAGGCCGGCCCCTTTTCGATTTGCATTGGTAACAAATATGATATATGGTTAAATCATTAAACTAAATACTGTAAGTCCATGCATACCTACGCAACGTCAATGGAGATACTGCTATGCGCGCACATCATGTTCTGCTGCTGTCGCTTTGCCTGTTGGCCGCAGCCTACGCCGTACTGCTATTCGTTTCACCAGCCGCTGCGCCGATTGGCGTCACGCTAACCGTTGTTGGTCTGGTGCTGGTCTCGACGCGCTATGCGTGGCGCGCCAAATTCCTGGCTCTATTCAACGAAGCATGATTTGATGAATCTTCTTCCTCTCTTCTCCTTTTAAGCCCGGCCGCTCGCCGGGCTTTTTCTTTTGACCGAGGTCGAAGTGGGGAAGGGTGTGCTATGGGCACTTTCGTGTCGGGGGTGCCGTGTTCTCGACAACGGCCTACCGACTTGGGGTGTATTTCGACAATATGATTCGGCGATGTGCCTCAGCGGATATGTGCGGCCAATGAAAAAGCGGGATACCGATGTCGATATCCCGCTTTCAGCGAATAGGTAAGGCCAGAGCTTACTTCTTCCTGGCTTTCTTGACGCGCTTGGGGGTGGGAGCCATTTTCTTGGGTTCGAAGAACGGCCACTTGTGCAAAGCCCAGGCGTGCAGTGCGGGGATCTTGGCAACGGCGAAGCCGATGACCAGACCGATTACCATGGCCCAGGTCTCCAGATCATGGCCTGCGACCAGCAAGCCGATGAACACTATGGCAACGATGAAGCTCACCATCTGCGAGGCCTTTGACTGCTTGGCGGTCACCAGGTCGGCCTTCATGGGAACAAGCCCCAGAAACAGGCCGCAAGGTATGCAGATGACGGCCAATATCGCGCTGAGGGTTATTGACAATGTGGTTGCATCCATGATGTTCCTTTAGTGCTGTGGGTTGTGGTTTTCTTTGGCGTCTGCGGTGTCGGTGTCTGCGGTGTCGGCAACGTCGTCGTGTTCGTTTTCTTCGGCTTGTTCGGCTTCGGCCTCGGCGTCCGTGCTGTCGGTTTCGTCGTCATCAGCCGCGTCATCCTTGCCGGGCTGGCGCCACCACAGGATTAGCGCGTTGGCCGCGCAGTAGATGGCCGCGATGCCAATGCATACCAGAAAAATGATGTTCGAAGTGCTGATGATCGTGCCGTCGTTCATCGACTCTTTGACAGACTGCCATATCCACATCACGCAGGCGACGGCGGTCAGGGCGTACAGCATCATACGGGAGCGGTCGTTCATAGGATCATCTCCAGACTTGTTCAAACGACTTGATTATAGCCGTATTTGTGGATTGCGTGGGAAACGAAAAATGCCGCCATGTGTGCTTCAGCGAGGAGCGCGGTATAACAGCGGCTCTTCGCGATGCTCGCCATGGCGGCATTCATCAGGAATCGTTATTCAGTTGTTATCTCATGGATTTGCTGGCAGCGTATCAGCCGCGGGCCTTGGCGTACGCCTCGTACACGGCTTCGGTGGGCTCGCCGGTCTCCACGCCCTCGATGGTGAGCTGCCAGGTCGGCGGTTCGGCCTCGCCGGACAGCACCCAGGCGGCCTGACGGGCGGCGCCGATGGCCACGTATTCGTCGGTGGCCGGACGGGTCACGTCCATGCCGAGGATTGAGGGGGCCAGCGTGCGGATGGCCACGGACTTCGCGCCGCCACCAATGAGCAGGATGCGGTTGATCTCGGCGCCCAGCGAGCGAATCAGCTCGAGGCAGTCGCGCTGGGAACACAGCAGGCCTTCGACGAACGCACGGGCCAGATTCTCCTTGGTGGTGTTGTGTAGGGTCAGGCCAGTCAGCGAGGCGGTGGCGTCCGGACGGTTCGGCGTACGCTCGCCGTCGAAGTACGGCACCAGGGTGATGCCGCCGGCACCCGGCTCGGCCTTGAACGCCAGTTCGGCCAGTTCGTCGTAGTCCACGCCTAGGGCGGCGCGACCGGCGTCCAGAATGCGCGAACCGTTGATTGTGCAGGCGAGCGGCAGATAGTGGCCGGTGCAGTCGGCAAAGCCGGAAATGGCGCCGGTCAGGTCGTACACCGGGTTTTCAGCGATGGCCGCGGCCACGCCGGAAGTGCCGAGCGATACGGACACATCGCCCACGGCCATGCCGAGGCCCAGCGAGGCCATGGCATTGTCTCCGCCGCCGGGGCCGATGATGCAGCCGCCTTCAACGTCCTTGCCGGCAATGGCGGGGTCGGCCTTGACGGCGGCTGCCTCACGCGGGCCCAGCACGGTGGGCAGCACAATGGCGTCGGCGTGGGCCTTGGCGGCTTCCTCGCCCTCGGCAGGGGCCAGCACCATGGCGATGAGATCGCGGCGGTACTCGTCATGCGCGGCATCGTAGTAAATGGTGCCGGAAGCGTCGGAACGGTCGGTGAACAGGGCTTCGAGATGAGCGTCCTCGCCCTCGGCCACCGGGCCATAGCCGGCGATACGCCAGCTCAGCCAATCGTGCGGCAGACAGACGGCGGCAATCTTCTTGCGTTCTCAGGCTCGTTCTCGGCCACCCACGCCACCTTGGTCAGCGTGTAGGAGCGACGGGGGAGGATCCGACGGCCTTGACCCAGCGTTGCTTGCCGCGGGCGGTCACGTCGTCCGGTTCGTCGCCCTCGGCCGGAGCTGCACCGAGCTTGTCGATCAAGGCGGCGGCCTGCGGGGCGGAACTGGTGTCATTCCAGAGCATCGCATCGCGAATCACGTTGCCCTGCTTGTCGAGAATGACCATGCCATGCTGCTGGCCGCCAACCGCGAGGGCCGCGACATCGTCAAGCCCGCCGGCCTGCTCGGCGGCCTTGGTGAAGGCCTCCCACCAGAATTCCGGGTTGACCGAGGTGCCATCCGGGTGCTTGGCCTGCCCGAACCGAACCTGTTCGCCGGTGGCGGCGTCCGTGATGCGGACCTTCGTTGATTGGGTTGACGTATCTGCGCCGGCAACCAGTACTCTCGTCATGCATTCCTCCTCGATGAGGGTCGCGCTCAAAAGTTTCGGCGCGCCATAGCCAATAAGTTAGACGATTAAACTATACTGTATCTCAACGTTCGATTGCAAACGGAAACACGCGAAGATGCGGCCCGATTCAATCGTTTGACGCACAATATCATGGTGTGATTCATGGATAGGAGCGTTCACAAGACACTCAAAGCTTGGGGTGCAAGGAGGTAGGAGCCTATGGCAGGTCTACGCAGGATCAATCAGGAGGATCTGCGCAACCATAATTTGTCGGTGGTTCTCGACACTTTGTTGCGCGCGGAGAAACCCATGAGCAGGGCCGACCTGGCCAAGGAAACAGGCCTGACCAAGGCCACGCTTTCGCTGTTGGCCTCGATGCTGATCGATAGTGGCGTGGTGCAGGAAGGCGAGCCGGTCGTCTCCACCACATATGGACGGCCCAGCACGCCGCTGGAGATTCATGGCGGGTCCATCGCCGGCATCGGCCTGCAGATCAACACCGATGGTTACGGTTGCCTGGCGCTCGATCTGAACGGCGACACTCTCGGCCGGGAGTGGGTGAGTGAGGATATGACCGGCACTGACCCGTACGAGATCTTCGCCAAGCTCGATGCGATGACTTTCCCGTTGGAAAGCCGGCTCAAACGACGCGGCTGCAAGGTGGTGGGAGCCGGGTTTGCGCTGCCGGGCATCGTCACCGACGACATGTGGCTGTTGGTGGCCCGCAATCTGGGTTGGGAAAACGTCAACCTCACCCGGTTCAACGTGGTGCGCCGGCTGGATGTGGTGGCCGGCAATGAGGCGAAGATGGCCGCCATCGCTCAGATTCCGGGGTATGCCACCGAACGTGCGCCCTTCCTGAATGTGGTGGACCGCACGGACTCCTTTATTTACCTGTCTACCGATATCGGCATCGGCGGCGCGGTGGTGCGCGACGGCGAAGTGGTGATGGGCTCGCACGGATTCGCCGGCGAGATCGGCCATCTGTCCGTGGCGATGGATGGGCCGTTGTGCAGCTGCGGGCGTCACGGGTGTCTTGAGGCGTTTGCGGGCCGTCGCGCTTTGGTCGAGGCTGCCGGCATTGCCGAGGATGGGGATGCCACCAGCAGCGAGGCCATCGATATGTTCCTCCAGCGTTGGCGAGCCGGGGATTCGGATGTAGCCAAAGTGGTCGATCAGGCCGCCGATGCGCTGGTTTCCGCCATCGCTTCCGCCGTGAATCTGGTGGATGTCGATACGGTGCTGTTGGGCGGACTGTGGACGCACTTCGGCGACGAGCTGGCCACCGTGCTTGAAGGCCGGCTGCGTTCGGAAATTCTGGGATACCCGAATGTGAAGATTCGCGTGTTTGTGCCGCCGGTGGCGCTGCATCCCTCGCTATATGGCGCGGCCGAAATGGGCTTGCGACGGTTCATCGAGAACCGTTGGGGTACATGGGGGAGAAGTAGCGCCGGGAGATGCTGCTTGTTGCTGGCGGGTGCATGGTATGGGTGCATGGCGCGCGTGCCGGCATTAGCGGGCTCGTGCTACACTTTGGCAAGTTGGCTGTTTTACGCAGCGAACGTGGGGCCGTAGCTCAGTCGGTTAGAGCATGCGACTCATAATCGCCCGGTCCAGGGTTCAAGCCCCTGCGGCCCCACTCTTTTGCGTCGTCTCCTGCGGCGGCGCAGCGCGTCTTCACGTCCAGATAGGCGCGTACAATCCCTTAGGTTCCGGTTCACGTCTTGCCATAGGGGCATGACGACCCGGGTCCCCCGAATCCATAGGAGACGTAAAATGCAGCAGGGTATCCATCCTGATTATCACCCCGTTGAGGTGACGTGCTCGTGCGGCAACACCTTCGTGACCCGCACCGCTGGCAAGGAAGATCACATGTTCGTTGACGTGTGCTCTCAGTGCCACCCGTTCTACACCGGCAAGCAGAAGATTCTTGACACCGGTGGCCGCGTTGCTCGCTTCGAGAAGCGCTACGGCAAGAAGAGCAAGTAGCATACTTCACGCCAGTCCGATTCGATTTGGCATGCTCCGGCATACCCGATCGAGGACTGGCGTTTTTTGTATTCTTTGACAAGTTTTGTTGCAGCATTGACCTGCGCAATCGAATAATCGAACAGAACAGCACCATACAGAAGAAAGTGTGTTATGGCAGACGAACAGTTCCCGGCGGCGGCAACCGCGCTTGAGGAGTACCAGTCCATCGAAGAACAGATGGCAAGCCCCGAAGTCGTGTCCAACCCGGACAAGCTGCGCAAGCTGGGTCGTCGTCACGCCGAACTGGGTGCCATCGTGGGTGCCTACAAAGCCTGGTTGCAGGTGAAGGACGATCTGGCAGCCGCTCAGGAGATGGCCGGCGAGGACGCCGACTTCGCCGAGGAAGCCAAGCGTCTTGAAGACGAACTGCCCGGTGTCGAGGAGAAGCTGCGCACCGCGCTGATCCCGCGTGACCCGGATGATGCGCGCGACACCATCATGGAGATCAAGGCCGGCACCGGCGGCGAGGAAGCCGCACTGTTCGCCGGCGACCTGCTGCGCATGTACACCCGTTACGCCGAGAAGCGTGGCTGGAGCGTGAACGTGCAGTCCGAGAACACCACCGAGCTCGGCGGCGTCAAGGACGTGCAGATCGCCATCCGCGCCAAGGGCACGCCCGCTCCCGAAGACGGCGTGTGGGCTTCGATGAAGTACGAGGGCGGCGTACACCGTGTGCAGCGCATCCCCGTCACCGAATCGCAGGGCCGTATCCAGACTTCCGCTGCCGGCGTCATCGTGTTCCCCGAGGCCGACGAGGATGACGACGAGATCGAGATCGATCCGAAAGACCTGAAAATCGACATCTTCATGAGCTCCGGCCCCGGCGGCCAGTCCGTGAACACCACGTATTCCGCCGTGCGCATGACCCACCTGCCAACCGGAATCACGGTGAACATGCAGGATGAGAAGTCGCAGATTCAGAACCGTGCCGCCGCGTTGCGCGTACTGAAGTCCCGCCTGCTGGCCATGAAGCATGAGCAGGAGGCCGCCGAGGCCGCCGACATGCGTCACTCGCAGGTACGTTCGCTTGATCGCTCCGAGCGAATCCGCACATACAACTTCCCGGAAAACCGTATCGTCGACCATCGCACGAATTACAAGGCTTACAACCTTGACGCCGTGCTCGACGGCGACCTGCAGGCCGTCATCGATTCCGACATCCAAGCCGACGAGGCCGACCGTCTGGCCAATCAGAAATGACTTTGCCGGATGGCTCCCCTCTGTGAGGGGAGCTGTCAGCGAAGCTGACTGAGGGGAGCCTAATGTCCGATCAACGGAGACCGCCAGTGCTTATTACCGACATCATCAACCAAGCCTCTTCGCAATTGCGCGAAGCGGGTATTGAGACGCCTGAGCATGATGCCAAGTTGCTCCTTGCCGAGGCGGCAGGCGTTGAACTGCGCGACGTCGACAGGGCTCTGCTTATGGGGGAGGAACTTGGCACAACCGGACAGCTTGCCGTCTTCCGTGCCATGCTCGACCGCCGTGCCAAGCGCGAGCCGCTGCAATACATCACCGGGCATGCTCCTTTCCGCTACCTTGACCTGAAGGTCGGTCCCGGAGTGTTCATTCCTCGTCCGGAAACCGAAACCGTGGTGCAGGCCGGCCTTGACTGGCTGACAAAAAACGGCATGATCCATCCTTGTGTGGTCGATTTGTGCGCCGGCTCCGGCGCGATTGGGCTGTCCGTTGTCAGCGAGGTGCCCGGCAGCCAGGTGTGGGCGGTGGAGCTGTCGCCGAACACCGCCGAATGGACGCGAAGGAATCTGTCGGAAACCGCGAAAAAGTACCCATCCATTGCCTCGAATTACCATCTGGAAATCGCGGATGCCACGTCCTTCGCCACATTGGCCCAATTGGACGGCACCGTCGATATCGTCATCACCAATCCCCCTACGTGCCGCAGACCGATATTCCCGAGCAGCCGGAAGTGCGTGATTGGGATCCGGAATTGGCTTTGTATGGCGGCTCGATGGACGGTACGTTGATTCCCGAGCGCATTATCGAGCGGGCCTGCCGTCTTCTCAAGCCTGGGGGCGTGCTTGTCATGGAACATGACGTGACCCAGGGGGATCGTCTCGTGGCCTTTGCCAGTGCCACCGGATTCGCTGCCGCATCGACCGGCCAGGACTGGACGGGTCGCGACCGCTACCTGTTTGCAGTGTCCTAAGCCCCACGAATCCCACATTTCCTTGGGATTGTATTCTCGTTTCCGTAATTGCGCTGTCTCATAATAAGAACAATTTATTGCGGGTTCAAAGCCGGTCTGGTTATAACAGTCCGCGACAAACATCGGATGAGAGAGACGTGAATGACGGTCACAAGCCGTGTGATGTAGTTCTGTGGTATGCGAATTATGTGAGTGGAACGTCTCACGCGCACATCCCGCGCGTTGGTTGACAGATGAACGATGTTGAAATATCCCAAGGAAGAAGGAAGAGGATGAACGTGAAGTTCTCCACTAAGTTCGTTGCGGCCAGCGCGGCCGCTGTTATGGCGTTGTCCCTCGCGGGCTGCTCCGGCGGCAGCATGGATGATTCCTCCAGCTCCAGTGCCAAGCTCCGGCGACTCCATCACCATCGGCACCGTGACCACCAACTCCGGTACCGCCGCCGCTTACGGCGAGGCCGAGGTCAAGGGCTTCGAGCTGGCGGTCTCCGAGATCAACGCCAAGGGCGGCATCAACGGCAAGAAGGTCAAGCTCGAGTCCATGGACGACAAGGGCGACGCCACCGAAGCCTCCAACGCCTACAACAAGCTCGCCGGCGACAACAACGTGCTCGCCGTGGCCGGCCCGACCATTTCCGCCACCACCGCAGCCGTGGCCCCGCTGGCCGACCAGTCCAAGCTGGTCACCATCGCCCCGGCCGCCACCTCCGACTCCATCGAAACCGGCAATTACCTGTTCCGCACCTGCTTCAAGGACTCCTACCAGGGTGAGGTGCTGCACGCTTCGCCGCCGAGAACCTGAAGGTCAAGAAGGTGGCCGTGCTCTACGGCACCGGCGATCCGTACTCCTCCGGCGTGGGAGAGGCCTTCGCCAAGGCCGCCGAAAAGCTCGGCCTCGAAGTGGTGGACAAGGAAAGCTCCTCCTCCGCCGACGACACCGAGTACTCCGCCCAGCTGCAGAAGATCCAGGCTTCCGGCGCCGAGCTGCTCTACGCTCCGTACTACTACTCCGTGGCTGGCCCGTACATCATCCCGCAGGCCCGCTCCGTGGGTTTCGAGGCTACGTGATGGGACCCGACGGATACGATGGCCTCAAGCTCACCGGTGACAAGTCCCAGTACAACAAGACCTACTACACCACCCACTACTCCGCCGACGACAACACCAACACCAAGGTGCAGGACTTCATCAAGTCCTACAAGTCCAAGAACAACGCCGAGCCGAACACGTTCGCCGCTCTGGGCTACGACACCATCTACATGATCAAGCAGGCCATCGAGAAGGCTGGCGAGAACGCCACCCGTGAGGATGTGCGCAACGCCGTGGCCGGCATGACCTTCGACGGTGTGACCGGCAAGTTCACCATGGACAAGTCCGGCTCGCCGACCAAGTCCGTGACCGTGCTGGAAATGAAGGACGGCAAGCCGGTGTACAACACCACCGTGCAGCCCAAGTGAATTCCATGAATTCCCACCGCATAATCACGATGTCCTAGCATGACTTCCGCATGAACAGGAGAGCGACCGGTTTTGCCGGTCCTCTCCCTTTCGTGTTTTCACGGGCTCGGATGCATAAGGACAGCCGTCGATATGCGGATATCGCCAGGCGCGGGCGTATCGCGCCATCAATCGCAAGACATACGAATATCTCTACGCGCGCAGCGGTAGAGAACCACAACATTGATAGAAAGGGGGAGCTATGACCGATCAGATCATCATGTTCATCAGCCAGCTGTTCAACGGTCTGAAAATCGGCAGCGTGTACGCGCTGGTGGCATTGGGCTACACCATGGTCTACGGCATCATCCGACTGATCAACTTTGCCCACGGCGATTTCATCATGGTCGGAGCCTACGTGCTCATGCTCACCATTCCGGCCATCGTGCCATGGGACTGCCCGCCTGGGTGGCGGTCATTCCCGCCATCCTGGTATGCGTGGCCGTCGGCGTGATCGTCGAAAAGGCCGCCTATAAGCCGGTGCGTGAAAAGGGCAACTCCATGACCGCCCTGATCACCGCCATCGCCATGTCGTTGCTGCTGGAGAACGGCTCACAGGCCATCTTCGGCGCCGACTTCCAGACCGTCCCGACCATCTTCCACCTGCCGTCCATCGCGTTCGGCAAGCTCAAGCTGCCGGGAGACACCCTGCTGACCATCGTCATCGGCCTGGTCATCATGGTGGGCCTGCAGCTGTTCGTCAAATTCACCAGGCAGGGCAAGGCCATGCGCGCCGTCTCCGAAGACAAGGAGGCCGCCGTGCTCATGGGTATCAACGTGAACTCCACCATCGCCCTGACATTCGCCATCGGCTCCGGTCTGGCCGCGGTCGCCTCGCTGATGTACTGCGCCGCCTACCCGCAGGTCTCGCCTATGATGGGCGCCATGCTGGGCCTGAAGGCGTTCGTCGCCGCCGTGCTCGGCGGCATTGGTTCCATCCCGGGCGCCATGATCGGTGGTCTGGCCATCGGTCTGATCGAAAGCCTGACCAAGGCGTATATCGGCACCATCACGGCGGGCATCATCACCTCGGCGTTCTCCGACGCATCGTGTTCGCCATCCTGATCATCGTGCTGCTCGTCAAACCGTCCGGCATTATGGGCAAGAACGAAGGGAGAAGGTCTGATCAGATGAAGAAGACAATGCTTTCCACCAAACAGTCCTATCTTGTGTGCTTCATCGGCATCCTCGCCGCGTTCGGCATCGTGATGGCGCTGTGCGAATCCGGCTTGGCCGACTCCTACATCAAGGGCATCATGATGACCGCGTGCATCGCCATCATCATGACCACCTCCCTGAACCTCACCATCGGCGTGCTCGGCCAGCTGACGCTGGGATGCTGCGGTTTCGAGGCCATCGGCGCCTACGTGGCCGCACTGACCTCCAAATACATGGTCGCCGCCGGCATTGCCATCGACCCCACCGCCCGCTTCCTGCTCACCACGCTGATCGGCGGCGTGGTGGCCTGCGTGTTCGGCATCCTGATCGGCATTCCTGCCCTGCGACTGCACGGCGACTACCTGGCCATCATCACGCTGGCTTCGGTGAGATCATCCGCGTGATCATCCAGAACCTCAAGGTAGCCGGCGGCATGGGCCTCGACAAGGGCGCCGCCGGACAGGCGCTGATCGGCATCGAACGCACCGCCAACCTGTACGTCGTGTTCTGGATCATGGTGGTCACCGTGGTCGTGCTCTTCATGTTCGGCCGCTCCCGTTACGGCCGTGCGGTCAAGGCATCCGCGACGACGAGATCGCCGCCGGCGCCTCCGGACTCAACACCACGTACCTCAAGGTGCTCGTCTTCGCGATCTCCGCGTTCTTCGCGGGCATCGCCGGCGGTATCTTCGCCCAGTACATCGGCTCGCTCAACCCCACCATGGCCGGTTGGCTCAACTCCATCAACTACGTGATCATGGTGGTGTTCGGCGGCATGGGTTCGCTCACCGGCTCGATCGTCTCCGCCATCGGCCTGACCATCCTGCCCGAGCTGCTGCGCGCCTTCGCCGACTACCGTATGCTCGCCTACTCGGTGGTGCTGGTGCTCGTCATGATCTTCCGCCCGCAGGGCATCTTCGGATCCTGGGAGTTCTCACTGCCGCGTCTGGTCAACCGCATGCTGTTCCGCGGCGCCGCCGGCAAGGGCGCGAAACCCGCGGCCAGCGCCAAGCAGCATGACCAGTCCGACGACAAGACCGTGAAGGAGGCCTCACGATGAGCGACGCAACCCAGCCCATCCTCAAAGCCGAACATCTCGGCATCACCTTCGGTGGTCTGAAAGCCGTGTCCAACTTCAACATGACCATCAACAAGGGCGAACTCATTGGCCTGATCGGCCCCAACGGCGCCGGCAAGACCACGGTGTTCAACCTGCTGACCGGCGTGTACAAGCCACCGAAGGCGAGTTCTGGCTGGACGGAACCCGGATGAACGGCAAGAAGACCTATCAGGTCGTGCGTGCCGGCATCGCCCGAACCTTCCAGAACATCCGCCTGTTCAAGCAGCTCACCGTCGAGGAGAACGTGCTCGTCGCCTTCGATGAGTCGTTCGCCTACCACATGGGCAGCGCCATCTTCCGCACCCCGGGCTTCTGGAAGCAGGAGAACGAGATGCACGAGAAGGCCATCGACCTGCTGCGCATCTTCAACCTCGAGGGACTGGCCACCACCCAGGCGGCCAACCTGCCGTACGGCCAGCAGCGCAAGCTCGAGATCGCACGCGCCCTGGCCACCGGCATGAAACTGCTGCTGCTCGACGAGCCGGCCGCCGGCATGAACCCCACCGAAACCGAGGATCTGCTGCACTGTATCAACACGATCCGCGACCGTTTCGGTATCGCCATCCTGCTCATCGAACATGACATGAGCCTGGTGATGAGCGTATGCCAGCGCATCCAGGTGCTGGACTATGGCCGCACCATCGCATCCGGCACGCCGGAGGAGATCGCCAACAACCCGCAGGTCATCTCCGCCTACTTGGGCAGCGACAACAACGATGACGCGGACGGCGATTCCACCACCAAGGCGGAACCGGAGCCAAGCATTGCCAAGACACTGACGGAAGGAGCGCGCTGATGCTGGAAATCAAGGATCTATGCGTTTCCTATGGCGCGATCGACGCGGTCAAGGGCATTAGCCTCAAGGTGAACGACGGCGAGATCGTCTCCCTGATCGGAGCCAACGGCGCCGGCAAGACCACCACCCTGCACACCATCACCGGTCTGGTGCCTGCCAAATCCGGCAGCATTACCTATGATGGCCACGATCTGCTCAAAACGCATGCGAACAAGATCGTCACGCTGGGCATGGCCCATGTGCCGGAAGGCCGCCACGTGTTCACCCGCATGAGCGTGCAGGAGAACCTGGAGATGGGCGCGTTCAGTCTCAAAGACCAGTCCAGTCTGGGTAAGGATCTTGAGATGGTGTTCGACTACTTCCCGCGTTTGAAGGAACGTCGCCGCCAGCTGTCCGGCACGCTTTCCGGCGGTGAGCAGCAGATGGTGGCCATGGGCCGCGCCTGATGAGCCATCCGAAGACCATCCTCATGGATGAGCCGTCGATGGGTCTGTCCCCGCTGCTGGTCAAGGAGATCTTCGACATCATCGTCACGCTGCGCAAGCGTGGCATCACCGTGCTGCTCGTGGAGCAGAACGCGAAGATGGCCCTGTCCATCGCGGATCGCGCCTACGTGCTCGAGACCGGCAAGATCACCATGAGGGCAAGGCCTCCGACCTGCTGCACGACGAGAAGGTGCGCAAGGCGTACCTCGGCGCGTGACGTCTCACATTACTATGCTCCCGCTGGCGGGAGCTACCTCACGAAGTGAGGCTGAGGGTGGTTATCGGAGATTTCCGGCAACCACCCTCAGTCAGCTCCGCTGACAGCTCGCCAGCGGGAGCATTCATATATCACTGCGCGTAATACTGTAGCGCGGAAGCATCCTTATCCGTAATCTCGCGAATCGGACGGGCCGGATTACCCACGGCCACGGTGTGCGGCGGAATATCGCGCGTCACCACCGAGCCGGCACCGATCACGCAACCCTCGCCGATCGTCACGCCGCCGATTACCGTCACATTGCCGCCAAACCAGCAGTTCGAGCCGATGACAATCGGCTTGCCATACTCGCAGTCGTATGCGGAACCATCAGGTGCCTGCCTCACGTTACGATCCTGCCAACGCAACGGATGCATCGGTGGCAGCAGCGAAACGTTCGGGCCGAACAGCACGTCGTCGCCAATCGTCACCGGGCAACAATCCAGCACAGTGAAGTTGAAGTTGGCGAACACGCGCTCTCCGATGGTGATGTTGCAGCCATAGTCGAAGAAAATCGGCCCCATCACGTCAAGGCCGGCACCGTGGCCGGGCAGCAGCTCATCGAGAATCGCGGCACGGGCGGCATGATCGGTACGCGACGCGGCGTTGAAGCGCGCGCACAGGTCGCCGGCCTTCTCGCGCAGGGCATTCAATTCAGGGTCTACCGAATTGTACAGTTTGCCGGCGAGCATCTCCTCGCGCTCGCTGGCGCGCGGCATACGCAGTTCGACGGGAGGCATGGTGGTGGATTCAGCATTGATTTCGCTCATTGAACACTCCTGTAATTTCGCGAAAGAGCATGGATGGACTCATTGTATCTACGGTCTGTGCGTGTGGGGCGAATCGGAAAACGGCAGTACGGCAAACGAGCGATGATGAACTATGCAAGTCGGGGCGCAATGGTGCAATGGTAGATTGTGAATACACAAGCGAACGGAGGTGGCGTGAGCGTGGAAGGCGGAACAACGCTGAAAGTCACGGATGAATCGCTGGCACAGGCGGCGCGTGTCATCCGGGATGGTGGATTGGTCGTCATTCCAACGGATACGGTATATGGAGTGGCGTGCGATCCGCGTAATAAGGCCGCTATCGACCGTATCTACCGGCTCAAGCGTCGCCCGCGCTATAAGGCGTTGCAGGTACTGCTCGCATCCACCGACCAGCTTGATGAGCTCGGTCTCGACCTGCCGTCCCCGCTGAATCGTTTGTCGGCGGCGTTTCTGCCTGGCGCGTTCTCGCCGATTGCCGTAGCCCGGCCCGACTGCACGTTGGAGACTTTGGCCGACACCGCCGATGGTCGCCCCGGCACGCAAGGCATCCGCATCCCCAATTCGGCGCTGTGCCTCGCGATTCTCAAGGCGACTGGCCCGCTGGCCGCGTCCAGCGCCAACCGTTCCGGCGACGAAAGCGCGCAGACCGTCCAGGAGGCGGTTGACGCGTTCGGCAGCGAAGTCGACCTGTATCTGGACGGCGGTCCCACCCAAGGCCATGTCTCCAGCACCGTCGTCAAAGCCGATCCGTACGCGCGCGACGGCATCGAGATCCTGCGTGAAGGCGTCATCGCCCAAAACGTGATTCGCAAGGCCCTCCACCTCAACGGCGGTGGACTCGGCGCATGAGAATCTACCTACTGATTGCCGCCATCGCCGGTGGCGTCACCTGGCTGGTGACTCCGCTGATTCGCCACGTCGCCATCGAAATCGGTGCGGTTGGCGAGGTGCGTGCCGAGACGTGCACACCATTCCCACGCCGCGCATGGGTGCTTGGCATGCTGATCGGTTTTGCCGTGGCTACCGTATTCGCCAGTCGGCTGCCTTTTCTCTCGGGATTGTTCAACGGCAATTACCAGATGTGGGTGATTCTTGCCGGCGGCATCATGATCAGTCTGCTGGGCATGGCCGATGACCTGTGGGATCTCGATTGGATGCTGAAACTTGCCGGTCAGCTGCTGATTTCCGTATTCGTGCTTGGGGCGGATTGCAGATCATCTCACTGCCTTTGGGTGGTTCGCTGATTACCGCCTCGCCGAGTCTGTCCATGGCGATCACCGCATTCCTGATTGTCGCCTCGATTAACGCGGTCAATTTCGTTGATGGCCTCGATGGCCTGGCGGCCGGTATCGTGGCGATTGGTGGCATAGCGTTCGCCGCCTATTCGTATATCATCGCCCGGTCTTCCCCGAGTTATGCTTCGTTGGCCACGCTGATCGACGTGATGATGGTGGGTATCTGCGTGGGCTTCCTGCTGCATAATTGGCATCCCGCCAAACTGTTTATGGGTGATTCCGGTTCGATGCTGCTTGGCTATCTCATCACCTGCGCTTCGATTGTGATGACCGGACGTCTTGACCCGGCCTCGATTCATGCCAGCATCTATCTGCCGGTGTTCATGCCAATTCTGCTGCCGATTCTGGTGTTGTTCCTGCCTGTGCTCGACATGTGTCTGGCGATTGTGCGGCGTTTGGCCAAAGGCCAGTCGCCCATGCATCCGGACCGTATGCACCTGCACCATCGCATGCTGAAGATCGGGCATTCGGTGCGTGGCGCCGTGCTGATCCTGTGGGGATGGCCGCGCTGATCGCATTCGGTTCGCTGACGATTCTGTTCTTCAAAGCGCAGCATGTGGCCGTGGGCATGCCCATCGCCGTGGTGGTGCTGACCATAGCCACGATGTACCCCTATCTGCGGCATCGTATTCCCGAGATCCAAGCCGAGAACCTGACGCTCGAATCCGCACGCAAGAACGCGCAGCATGCTACGGTTAAGTCGCAGTCTGCAGTAGGGGAGAGCCGGGATTCGATTGGCTCTCAGGCAGCGGATTCGATGACTGATTCGCCTGCGGATTCGCGGGACTCGCAGGCGGGTGAGGTGCAGGACCCGGCAGCGGATAAGTGAGCGCTCACAAGCGTGTGTCGTGAAGGTCAGCGCGTGTTCATATAGTGTTTGTATGGCTACAAACCTCGATGAATTGAACGCCCAATCGGCGTATGCTCCCCTTCCTCCGATTTTCGCCAAGCTCGGCCTTGCTTATGATGATGTGTTGCTGCTGCCGAACGAGACGGATGTCATTCCCTCCGAAGTGGACACCAGCACTCATCTGACTCGCAAGATCGTGATGAAGGCCCCGGTCCTCTCCGCTGCCATGGATACCGTGACCGAGTCCGAGATGGCCATCGCCATGGCTCGTAACGGTGGTATCGGTGTGCTGCACCGCAATCTGTCCATCGACGACCAGGCCGCTCAGGTCGATGTGGTCAAGCGTTCCGAGTCCGGTATGATCACCGACCCGCTGACCGTCAACCCCGAGGTCACTCTGGCCGACCTCGACAAGCTGTGCGGCAAGTTCCACATCTCCGGTCTGCCGGTTGTGGACAAGGAAAACAAGCTCGTCGGCATCATCACCAACCGTGATATGCGCTTCATCGCCTCCGAGGATTACGACACCCTGAAGGTTAAGGATGTCATGACCAAGGAGAACCTGGTCACTGGCCCGTCCAACATTTCCAAGGACGACGCTCACCGTCTGCTCGCCCAGCACAAGGTTGAGAAGCTGCCGCTCGTTGACGAGGAAGGCCACCTGACCGGCCTGATCACCGTCAAGGACTTCGTCAAGACCGAGCAGTACCCGGACGCCACCAAGGATGAGCAGGGTCGTCTGCGCGTGGCCGCCGGCGTCGGCTTCCTCGGCGACGCCTGGCAGCGTGCCTCCGCTCTGATGGAGGCTGGCGTGGACGTGCTCGTGGTCGACACCGCCAACGGTGAGGCCCGTCTGGCACTCGACATGATTTCCCGCCTGAAGCACGACTCCGCCTTCGACGGCGTGCAGATCATCGGCGGCAACGTCGGCACCCGCTCCGGTGCTCAGGCCATGATTGAGGCTGGCGCGGACGCGTCAAGGTCGGTATTGGCCCCGGCTCTATCTGCACCACCCGTATCGTTGCCGGTGTCGGTGTCCCGCAGCTCACCGCCGTGTACGAGGCTGCCCAGGCCTGCCGTGCCGCTGGCGTGCCCTGCATCGCCGACGGTGGCATCCACTACTCCGGTGACATCGCCAAGGCCCTCGTGGCTGGCGCTTCCTCCGTGATGCTCGGCGGCACGCTCGCTGGCTGTGAGGAAGCCCCGGGCGAGAAGGTGCTCCTGCACGGCAAGCAGTACAAGCTGTACCGTGGCATGGGCTCCCTCGGTGCCATGGCCCCGCGCGGCAAGAAGTCCTACTCCAAGGACCGCTACTTCCAGGCCGACGTGACCTCCAGCGACAAGGTCGTGCCGGAAGGCGTGGAAGGCGAAGTGCCGTACCGCGGACCGCTGAACGCCGTGCTCTACCAGATGCTCGGTGGCCTGCACCAGTCCATGTTCTACATCGGCGCCCACAACATCGCCGAGATGCCGGAGCGTGGCAAGTTCATCCGCATCACCGACGCCGGTCTGCGCGAATCGCACCCGCACGATATCGTGATGACCACCGAAGCCCCGAACTACTCCGGCTTCCACAACAACTGATCGGTTGATGCCCGCTAGCTTGCGCTAGTTAGGGGTTGATTCCTTGTGAAAAGGGTCTGCTTATGCAGGCCCTTTTCGCGTATGTGGCTCGAGATAGCTTGTATGCGCTGGGGTATAGTCTGAACTGTTCTTGTAATAACGGGTGACATGACGAAAAGAGGCTTACCATGGTCGACAGCCATGATGCAGAAACTTACAGCGCAAAGGATTCGCGCCTGATTTGGATTGACTGCGAAATGACGGGCTTGGATATCTTCGGCGGCGACGAACTCGTCGAGGTGTCCGTAGTGCCCACTGACTTTGACCTGAATGTGCTGGACGAGGGCGTGGATTACGTCATCAAGCCGTCCGAGAAGGCCGTGAACCATATGAACGATTTCGTGCGCCAGATGCACACCCGTTCCGGCCTGATCAACGAGTGGGAGAATGGCCTGAGCCTGGCCGAGGCCGAGCAGAAGGTCACCGAATACGTGCTGCGCTTCACGCCGGAAGGCGTGCGCCCGCTGCTGGCCGGCAACACCATCGGCTCCGATAAGAAGTTCCTCGACCATTACATGCCGAACCTCATGAGCCACCTGCATTACCGCAGCGTGGATGTGAGCACATTCAAGGAGCTCGCCCGCCGCTGGTACCCGGCCGTGTACGAGAACCGCCCGCCAAAGAACGGTGGCCATCGTGCTCTCGCAGACATCATCGAGTCCTTGGACGAGCTGCGCTACTACCGTAAGGCGTTTATGGCTCCCGCCCCCGGCCCGGACGATGCCGCATCCAAGGCCATCGCCGCCGACATCGTAGCCACCAGCATCCTCAATAAGTAGTCCGCCGTACTTGGCTCCCCTCCCTGAGGGAGTCTAGAGAGGTTGATATGCGCCAAACCGAAGCCCTGGCCATTCTGAACGCCGGCGCGAACGTGTTCCTGACCGGTGCGCCCGGTGCCGGTAAGACCTATGTCTTGAACGAGTTCATCCGCCAGGCTCGGGCCGACGGCGCCAGTGTAGCAGTCACCGCGTCCACAGGCATCGCCTCCACGCATATCAACGGCCAAACCATTCATTCGTGGAGCGGCGTCGGCGTGGCCACCGCCCTGAGCGCCAGCCTGCTCAAACTCATCAAATCCCGGCGCAAACGCAAGATTCAGGCCACGGACATCCTCGTCATTGACGAGGTTTCCATGCTGCACGCTTGGCTGTTCGACATGGTCGACCAAGTCTGCCGCGAAGTACGCCGTGATCCACGCCCGTTCGGTGGCATCCAGGTTGTCTTGTCCGGCGACTTCTTCCAGCTGCCGCCGGTTTCGGTGTCCGGGCGCAACCGCGACCTCATCGCCCCCACGCCCGAATTCATCGCCAGTCGCGAACGGTATGCCCGTGCCGGCTTGAACCCCGAAGCTTCATCACCGAATCGCTGGTATGGCCCGAACTCAACCCGGTGATCTGCTATCTGACCGAACAGCACCGTCAGGATACCGGCGAACTGCTGACCGTGCTCACCGACATTCGCGAAGGCGACGTGACCCAGTCCGACCGTGACGTGCTCGTCACTCGTCTGGGCAAACTGCCCGAGCCCGGCCAGGTCGCCGTCCACCTGTTCCCGGTGAACCGGCAGGCCGACAATCTCAACGACATGCGCCTGAACCAGATCATGCTTGATCCACACGAGTTCCACGCCGAGACAGCAGGCCCTGCCAACCTGGTCGACCGACTCAAAAAGAACATGTTGGCCCCCGAGCGATTGATACTCAAGGAAGGCGCGGCTGTCATGGCCCTGCGCAACGACACCGATCGCCAGTACGTCAACGGCTCGCTCGGCACCGTGCGTGGCTTCGCACAGGAGAACAAGGGCGGCTGGCCGATCGTGGAATTCGAGAACGGCAACATCGTCACCATGAAACAGGCCACATGGGAGATGATGGACGGCGACACCGTGCTCGCCTCCGTCTTCCAGGTGCCGTTGCGCTGCGCGTGGGGCATCACCATCCACAAGTCGCAAGGCATGACGCTTGACCGTGCGGTCATGGACCTGAAGCGCACCTTCGCGCCAGGCATGGGATATGTGGCGCTGTCCCGAGTCGAATCGCTGGGCGGCCTCTATTTGGCCGGCGTCAACGAACGCATGTTCCTCGTCTCGCCCGATGCCGTGGTGCTCGACGGCGACCTGCGCGAAGCCTCGTCCGCGGCCTCCGACCAGTTGGCCGATGAAGGTGCAAACGCGTTCAAACCCGCCGAGCCGGACGAATTCGGTGCCAATCCCGACGATGACTTCGCCCAGGACGCGTTGTTCTGATCTTTAGAAGCGCTCCGTAGCAGCTACCATGGAATAAGAGGTGGTAGTTATGGTGCTATCCGAGATATTTCGTGGAAACAATGAGGTTCGCGAGGCCGCCCGAGCCGGTGTGCAAATCGATACGGTCAGTGTGGCTAGTGCGTCAGATGCAGCAAGCGCGGCAGACGGCAGCGGCAAAATCACTGGCGCAATACGTCCGTCAGCGGTGGCCGGTTCGTTTTATCCGGCTGACCGCACCGCGCTCAAACAGCTAATCAACCAGCAGCTCGATTACGGCCGAAAGCTTCTGCAACAGTTGGAGCCCACACTTCCAGCGGGGGTGCCGAGGGCGGTAATAGTGCCGCACGCCGGATACATATATTCCGGCACGGCAGCTGCGCTCGCTTACGCGCTCTTGGAGCGTGGGCGGGGGAGCGTGACTCGCGCGGTAATCGTAGGGCCGACTCACCGCGTGGCCGTGCGAGGCGTCGCCTGTTCCACGGCAGCGGCGTTTGAAACGCCGCTGGGCACTGTGCCGGTAGACATTGCAGCCGAGCGTAAGGCTCTGGGCCTGCCTGTCAATGAGCCATTGCGCTCCGGTACACATGCCCGTCCGGGCGCGCCGGCTCCCGCAATGATCGTCAATGCCCCAACCCACGCACAAGAACATGCGGTAGAAGTGCAGATTCCGTTCCTGCAGACCGTGCTCGGCCCAGACCTCACTATCGTGCCGTTGAACGCGGGCGATGCCACGCCACAAGAGGTGGGTGATGTGTTGCGTGCTTTGTGGGGTGGCCCGGAAACCGTCATCGTGATTAGTTCGGATCTCTCGCACTATCATCCGCACGAAGTCGCCCGCGCGTTGGATGACCAGACCATTGCGGACATTGCGGCTTTGCATCTGCCGATTCACCCTCGCCGGGCCTGTGGCGCATACCCGATCAACGGCCTTCTGGATGTGTTAAAAGGCCGCAAGGACATGAGGCTCTTCGAGCTCGGCTGTTCCACTTCCGGCGACGACGGCGTGGTGGCGCTCGCCGGCCAACCTCGCCCCGCAATGCGAGACGCCGACGAGCCGGTAGTGGGATATGTCTCGTTTGCCGCGTGGGAATCCAAGCCGGAAGCAGATGCTCTAGCCGGTGCAGATGACTTAGGCACATCGGGTACGCCATCCCACGGTGAGGTGCTGCTGAAACTTGCCCGTGCTGCTATCCGGGAACGGCTGCATATCGAGCATCCGACCGCCGCTGATTCGACCGCGTCCATTCTTGCCGCAAACCCATGGCTGAACGAGCCCGGTGCCTGTTTCGTCACCCTGACCGAGGGTGGCCGGCTACGCGGGTGCATTGGTTCGCTGGTCGCCCACCGCTCGCTCGGCAAGGACGTGGCCGAGCACGCAGTGGATGCCGCCACCCGCGACCCACGTTTCACCCCGGTCACCGCCGCGGAATACCCGCTGCTCAACGTGGAGGTATCCGTCTTGGGTGAGCCCGAGCCGATTACAGTGAACTCCTGTGACGCCGATTCGCGCGGTACCGGCTCGAAGACCGCGACTCTGGCATCGCTGCAATCCGGACCTCAGACCGACGCCGTCAAACGGGACGGCAGCAACGTCGAACGCCCGGTACGTTCGCGCACTGAACTTGAGGAAGTATTACGCCCCGGCAAAGACGGTCTGATTCTCGCCGACCGTCGTGGCCGCAGCGCCACATTCCTGCCACAAGTGTGGGATGAGCTGCCCGATCCGCACGATTTCGTCGCTCACCTGCTCGCCAAAGCCGGTATCCGCCCTTCCTACGACTGGACCGATAGCGAAATCGACTGTCAACGCTACGAGGTGACCGCCTATGCCGAGCATTAACGCAGCAACCATATCTCCTCCCGCTGGCAAGAGGTGGCGCGAAGCGCCGGAGGGTGGTCATCGGGAATCGTGCGGTCATACGGCGTCAGTCACAGATGTTCGTAACCCCGCCATAGCCCGCTGGCAAACGCAATTCCACGACGGTACCAACCGCGCTCGCTGCGAACTATGCCCGCGCCGCTGCGTCCTCAAGCCCGGCCAACGCGGCTTTTGCTTCGTCCGCTCAAACCACGACGGACTCATCGTCTCCGACACCTACGGCCGCAGCTCCGGCTTCGCCGTGGACCCAGTGGAAAAGAAGCCGCTCAACCACTTCCACCCCGGTTCCAGTGTGCTGAGTTTCGGCACGGCTGGCTGCAATTCCGGTTGCCGATTCTGCCAAAACTGGGATATTGCCAAAGCCCGCAGCTTCGACCGGCTCGGCATGGAAGCCAGTCCGGAGAAAATCGCGCAGGTCGCGGCCGACCGGGGCATCGATTCGGCGGCGTTCACCTATAACGATCCGATCGTGTTCGCCGAATATGCCATCGACACGGCCGAAGCCTGCCGAGCGCTCGGCATCCATCCCATCGCCGTGACTGCCGGATACATGAGCGCCGAAGCCCGGCCCGACTTCTACGCGGCCATGGACGCCGCCAACATCGACCTCAAAGGCTTCACCGAAGAGTTCTATTGGAAAGTGACCGGCACTCATCTGGCCGATGTGCTCGAGACCATCGACTATGCGGTCAACGAGGCACGCACACCAGAAGGCGAACACGTGTGGTGGAGCTCACCACGCTACTCATCCCTGGATTCAACGATGACGACGCCCAGCTGCATGCTGAATGTACATGGATACGCGAGCACTTGGTCCGGACGTGCCGCTGCACTTCTCCGCATTCCACCCCAGTTACCGCATGATGGACGTACCGCCCACCCCGCACGAGACTCTGACCCGCGCCCGAGACATCGCCCTCGAAGAGGGACTCAATTATGTGTACACAGGCAACGTGCATGATCGTGAAGGCGATACCACGTATTGCCCAAACCCTGAATGCCGGGCCAAGCTCGTGGAACGCGATTGGTATCGAATCATTGCCAATCGTTTATCTGCCGGATACGGTGGCAATGGGCACTGCCCCGTATGCAGGACTGCTATCGCCGGACGTTGGTAATCTGCCTCAGGTCGCCCGCGCGATTCACCGCAGATCGCCAATACGCGCGGCAATCGTCCTCATCGATTTGAGGCTCGCCTCATAGCGCGCGGCTGCCACAATCAGAATGATGCCGCCCAAAGCAAGCCACAATGCCGGCCAGCTACGCAGCATCGGGCGTACTTGCGGCAAACGCACACCCACAATCAGCGCGGCCGCTCCGGACAGGCCGGCGATAAGATCCACCGGGGCATACGGTTGCGGGTTGGTCCATGCAAGACCGAGGAGTATTACGCCGGCAAGAATGGTGGCGCATGTCTCAATAACCTGTGATGCGGTCAGCCGTCCCGACGAACGCCCGAATCGCTCTTGCGCGACTGATGGTTGGTTCGGCTGGGCCATTGCCGGATTCGGGTAGGGGCAGGGAGAAGCATAGGCCCGGCCCGGCTGTTACGGTTGATACGGGCAGGCCGCTTGTTCCGGGACCGACATAGGCGATTGCGCAAACGGTGGCATGGCCATTGGCTGTTGCGATACCGCTTGTTGTGGAACTGCCGTTGGGAATTGCGGGGGCTGCAGCAGAAAATTGCGGGGCCCATGCTGGGGCCGGTTGATACACCGGCTGCTCCGAGGATTCCGGCTGATTCCCCTGTTGCTCGGTCGGTTGCGTCATCGTGCCCTTCTACCCTTCTAGCCGTCATTGTTGCACGAGTGAGTCCGAATGCCAAGATGAAGGTCGGAATAGTGCGAATAGCAGGCGGGCTTGTCGGTTCACGCGAATATCGTGGAACACATGACTTCCAATACCCTTCGTATGTCAACCATGTTCCTGCGCACCCTGCGCGAGGACCCCGCTGATGCCGATGTCGATTCAGCCAAGCTGCTGCAGCGCGCCGGCTATATCCGCAAGGCCGCACCCGGTATCTGGACCTGGCTGCCGCTCGGTCTGCGCGTGCTGAACAAGATCGAGGCCATCATCCGCGAGGAGATCAACGGCATCGCCGCCCAGGAAGTGCACTTCCCGGCCCTGCTGCCGCGCGAACCCTACGAGGCCACCCATCGCTGGGAGGAGTACGGCGATAACATCTTCCGTTTGAAGGATCGCCACGAGGCCGATTACCTGCTGGCCCCCACCCACGAGGAGATGTTCACCCTTCTGGTCAAGGACATGTACTCCTCTTACAAGGACCTGCCCGTCACCCTGTACCAGATCCAGACCAAGTACCGCGACGAGTTCCGTCCGCGCGCCGGCCTGATCCGTGGTCGTGAATTCGTCATGAAGGACGCCTACTCCTTCACCATCGATGAAGAAGGCATGCGCAAGGCCTACTATGACGAGCGCGGCGCTTACGAGCGTATCTTCCAGCGTCTTGACCTGAAGTACGTACCTGTGTTCGCCATGTCCGGCCCGATGGGCGGCTCCGCATCCGAGGAGTTCCTGGCTCCGATGCCGATCGGCGAAGATACCTTCGCGCTGGCACCTTCCGGCAAGGCATGGAATGTGGAGGCCCTGAGCACTCCGGAACTACCGGAAATCGATGCTTCCACCACTCCCGCCGCTTCCAAGGAAGCCACCCCGGATGCCAAGACCATCGATAACATGATCGAGCGTGCCAACGCCGACCACCCGCGTACTGATGGCCGTGAATGGCAGGCTTCCGACATCCTCAAGAACGTGGTGATCACCGTCAAGCACCCTGAGGATGAAGAGCATGACGAGCCGTGGCGTGAAGTGATTGTCGTCGGCGTGCCCGGCGACCGTACGGTGGATATGAAGCGACTGGAAGCCCAGTTCGCGCCCGCCGAACTTGAGGAAGCCACTGAGGAAGACCTGAAGCAGCACCCCGAACTGGTGCCCGGTTACATCGGACCGATGGTGCTTGGCCCGCAGGCCGAGGCTGCTGGCGTGAAGAACCCGGTTCGCTACCTGATCGACGCGCACGTGGTCAAGGGTTCCGCTTGGTTCACTGGTGCCGATGAGAACGAGGTCGACTACTACAACCTGGTGTACGGCCGTGACTTCAAGGTCGACGGCGTGGTGGAAGCCGTTGAGGTTCGCCACGGCGACATGAGCCCGGATGGTTCCGGTCCGTTGAGCTTCGAGCGTGGTGTGGAAATCGGTCAGGTGTTCCAGCTGGGTCTCAAGTACTCCAAGGCACTGGACCTGAAGGTGCTCGACCAGAACGGCAAGGCCGTGCCGGTGTGGATGGGCTGCTATGGCATCGGTGTTTCCCGCGTGCTGGCCTGCATCGCCGAAACACACCACGACGAAGCCGGCTTGGCTTGGCCGTCCGTGATTGCCCCGGCTGCCGTGCACGTGGTGGCCACCGGCAAGGACGCCGTGGCGTTTGAAGGTGCCGAGAAGCTGGTCGCCGAGCTTGAAGCCAAGGGCCTTGAGGTTATTTACGATGACCGCAAGAAGGTGTCTCCGGGCGTCAAGTTCAAGGATGCCGAGCTGATCGGCGTGCCGCTGGTCGCCGTGGTCGGCCGCGATTACGTCAACGACGGCACCATCGAACTGCGCGACCGCAACGGCGAAAACAAGGTCGCCGTGCCCGCCGCCGAAGCCGCCGACGCGCTCGCCGAGCGCTTCGCCGCCCTCAGTTGAGTCCCACTTACTCAGCCTCGGCGTTAATCGCATCAAGCGCCATTCTGCCCAGTCGCAGAATGCGCTTTGCTGTGGATAACCGAAACTTATCCACATTCTTAAAAAATCAACTGCGTCACAGTATCCACATTTGCCAGTTGCCCTTGTGCACTTCAAACGTCATGCCTCACAGTGGAGGTACCGCTGGGGCGTGCAAGCCGGCAATGAAGCCGGAGACAGGCTCCGGCGGTCCACATCCAAACAACAGGCCAGCAGGCCGAGGAAAGGACCGATCATGGCAAATCAACAAGCAGCAGTGACCGTCACCGGCTTTGTGGCCGGTGATCCGACACTAGGCGGAACCGAGAGCTTCCGCGTGCTGACATTCCGTATGGGCAGCACGCGCAGTCGACTCAACCCGACTACCAGACAATGGGAGGATTACGGAACCGCATGGGTGGGCGTCAAAGCGTTCCGTGCTTTGGCCGTGAACGCCGCCAGTTCGGTTCGCCGCGGTGACCGCATCATTGTGGTCGGCTCACTCATCACCGAGCAGTGGACCAATGAGCAAGGCGAACCGCGCAGTAGAACCGTTCTCGAAGCCACCAACATTGGGCATGACCTGACCTTCGGCACCACGTCGCTGATCAAGCCACAGCGTGCCGGTAATGGGAACGGAGGCAATGGTGGCAACGGTAACGGCAATGCCAACGGTGCCGTCGAAGGTATGGATGGCGGAAACGGGCAACGAGCATCGTCGCCGTACGTTAGGCCAACGCAATATGGCGCGGGCGGTGCCGCATCCGGTGTGGGTATTGACCCGTATGCGACCTCGTCGGAATCTGGCCCCGTCGAATTTGGGGTCACCTCCGATTCCGGCCAATCGCCGTCGCCATCAACCGAGTCCGCGGCCGTGGCCGATGCCGTCATGTCGCAACCGGACGCCGACACCAATCAACCACAGCCCGTGGCCCAACAAACCTACGTCGACGGTTTCGCCGAATCTTCCAATCCCAGTGATTCCGAATTCTGAGTGCCAACCATACATCATGAAAAACCGCTGTGTTCGCCTGTAATCGAGGCAAGCACAGCGGTTTTCTCTTACATAACGGGGATTACCAAATGCTCACACGGTCCTTGGGCGCGAGCCACATGGCGTCGCCTTCGGTCACGCCAAAGGCATCGTAGAAGAGGTCCACGTTGCTGGCGATGCCGTTGGTGCGGAATTCGGCTGGAGAATGCGGGTCGATCTGCAGGTACTGTTCGGCCAGCTCGTCGCGGTTCTTGGTGCGCCAGATGGAGGCGTAGCTCAGGAAGAAGCGCTGCAGGCCGGTGAATCCGTCCATTTCGGGGGCGGTATCGAGCAGTGCCTTGATGGCGGCGGGGGAGCCGTCTTCTTTGGCGTCGGACTTACCTGCCGCCTTGCCGAGCGCGAATGCATACGCCTTGAGCGCGATGTTCACGCCGCCCAAATCGCCGATATTCTCGCCGATGGTCAGCGCGCCGTTCACGTGCGGTGCCTTATCAGGCTCGTCAGCGTACTTCTCGGCCAGCTGCAGCGGCACAAAGCTGTTGTACTGGGCGATCAATGCGCCGGTACGGGCCTCGAAGTTCTTGCGATCCTCGTCGGTCCACCAGTTGTTGAGCTTGCCGTCGCCGTCGTACTGCGAACCTGATCGTCGAAGCCATGGCCGATCTCGTGGCCGATCACTGCGCCGATGCCGCCATAATTCGCCGCATCCTCGGCCTTCGGGTCGAAGAACGGGGGCTGCAGAATCGCGGCCGGGAACACGATGACGTTCATGCTCGGCTCGTAGTAGCGTTCACCGTCTGCGGATTCATCAGCCATTCGTCCTTGTCGACCGACTTGCCGACCTTGGCCAGCTGATAGCCGGTCTCGTACAGGTTCGCGGCTTGGCGTTCTCGGCGGGCAGCGCATCCGCGGAAACACTCAGCGCCGAATAATCGCGCCAGTGGTTGGTGTAGCCGATCTTCGGCGTGAACTTGGAGATCTTCTCCAGAGCCTTGGCCTTGGTGTCCTCGCCCAGCCAATCGGAATTGGTGATGGACACGCGGTAGGCGTCAATCAGATTGGCGACCAGCTCTTCCATGCGGCGCTTCGAGCTTTCGGGGAAGTGCAGGCGCACGTATTCGCGGCCCACATCTTCACCACAAATGCCGTTGACCAGGCTCACCGCGCGCTTCCAACGATCGCGCTGCTTCTTGGCACCGGAGAGCACCTTGCCGTAGAAGTCAAAGTTGGTGGTGTCGAAGTCGCGAGACAGGGAGGAGGCGAAGCCCAGAATCATGTGAACACGGGCCCACAGCTTAAGGTCGGCCAGATCGGCCTCGGCCCAGAACGCATCAAGACCAGTGAGGAAGCTCGGCTCGTGCACAATGACGCGCGCGAACACAGACTTGAAATCAATCGGCTGAGCCTTGGCGGCTTCGGTGGCGTCATAAGCGGTCTGCCAAGCGTCGATCCAAGAACCGAGATCGAAGTTTTTCAGCGTGGCGGCCAGATCGGCGTAATCGGTGGGGTTGTAGGTCTTCACCGAGTCGCGCGTGGCCACATTGTCCCAATGGTTGGCGGCGATCTTGGTTTCCACGGCAAGGAAGTGGCGGGCCATGCCGAGCGCGGCTTCGCTGGGAACCGTGGCGGGAGCGTTGCTCTCGTCATCGCCGGTGTTGGACGGCAGCTCATCGCCACCGTTGGACTCGGCGGCGGGCGCGTATCCGGCGTTCACCAGCTGGGTGGCGACCATCGCCACGTATGCTTCGCGCACGGGAGCGTAGTGATCCTCGCGATAGTAGGCTTCATCCGGCAGACAAAGGCCGGCCTGCTCAAGGTGGGCGATGTTGCGGTCCGGGTCGCCCGGGTCGCCGTAAACGGCCAAGCCGAACAGATCGGGGCCGCCGGCTGGGTTGATCGTGCCGAGCACGCGCGTGAGTGCGGCCTTGTCGATGGCGGAATCGATGAGGTCAAGCTCGTCGCGGATTGGGTCAAGCCCGGCGGCCTCTATGGCGTCGGTGTTGAGGAATGAGCGGTACAGGGCCTCAGACTTGACAGCCGGGCAGTCGTCGGCGTCGAGGATGTCGCGTACTTGGTTTTCGGCGTCTTCGGCAAGCTTGTCGAAGGAGCGTAGCGCGAACGATCGTCGGGCAATCGGTAGGTGTCGATCCATGGGCCATTCACGTAGCGGAACAGGTCGTTGGTCGGCTTGATGACGGAGGAGAACGATGCCGGGTCGATGCCCGACGTCAGCGTTTCGGTTTCGTTGGTCATGGCCCTAAGCTAATCGCGGCGGGGGAGAAGCGTTGATGGTGCAGATATTGCGTTATGGGCATTGCGCTGTCAGTGAACTAGACAGATTGCCTAATTGTGGTGATGGTTCAAATTAGACAACTTGTCTATCATAGTATGTGGAATCTGAACATGGACCTTGAGCTAAGGAGTTACGATGAGCAATCCGAACGAGGACCAGTGGAATGGCCAGACGGGCCAGCCCAACCAGAGCCAGCCGAACCAGCCGAATCCGGCGGGTCAACCGGGCCAACCGCAGTATGGTGCGTATGACAGCAATCATGGCGGCCAATATCCTCCGCAAGGTGCGCCGGGAGCGCAAGACACTCAGAATCAGCATGCGCAGAACGGCCAGCCACAAGGCGAACCGAACCAGAACCCGTACTACGGCCCGTACGCCTACAATCCGAACTATGACCCGAACGGCCAGCCGGCATGGGGGCCGGACGGTCGGCGGTATCAGGCGGACGGCCAATCGAATAGCCAAGCGGACGGGCAGCCGAATGGTCCATGGGGCGATCAAAGTCAACCCGGCTGGCAGCAGACCAACTGGTATGTCGGCAATTTCAGTCCATTCCGCCTGATCGAGGAATGCTGCCGGAAAAAGCCAAGACCAAGATTCGCATCATTTACGGCGTGGTGGGCGTGGCCGCCATCGCCTTGGGCGCTGCGCTGTTGCTGGTGCCGAACAAGACGCTGGCTTTGGCCGCATTGTTGCTCGGCGTGTATTTCGTGATTTCCGGCGTGGTGCGCATCGTCAGCGCTCTCGTGGAGCCGGGTCTGCCGGGCGGCTGGCGTGTGCTGGACGTGTTCGTCGGCATTCTGCTGACCTTTGGCGGCGTGGTGGTTGTGCGCAACTACGGCATGACCGGTCAGACGCTGGCATTACTCATTACTTTGATGGTCGGTTTCGGATGGATTATGGAAGGCGTGCTGTCGCTGGTTGAATCGTGGCGTATCCCGCATTCCGGCTGGGCCATCGCCTATGCCATCATCTCGATTATCGCCGGCTTCGTGGTGCTGATGAGCCCGCTGAGCTCCGCCGTATTCATGATTATCTTCGGCGGATGCGCCATGGTGGTGATGGGGATTACTTCAGTGATTCGCGCGTTCACTTTCGGCAAGCGTCGCAAGTAATCTCACGCTTCATGCAACCAGTCCCCAGACAATCAATCCAAAGCGCCCGTGCAGGCTATGTGCTGCCGGGCGCTTTTTCTCGGCCTTGGCTATTAATGGGCTGCGAGTGGATTTCAGGTAGGCTTCTGGCGGTTGACCTCGGGCTGGTCTAGAGTTGAGAACAAGTCTCAACAAGGTAGAAAGAATCTCATGATCGAACTGAAAACCCCTCGTGAAATCGAGGAAATGAAGCCGGCTGGTCGTTTTGTCGGCGGCATTCTGAAGGAACTGCAGGAGACCACCAAAGTTGGTACCAACCTGCTCGAAATCGACGAGTTCGTCCACAAGAAGATCGTGGACCGCAAGGGCGCCGAATCCTGCTATGTTGACTACGCTCCTGACTTCGGCACCGGCCCGTTCGCCCACTACATCTGCACCTCCGTCAACGACGCCGTGCTGCACGGCGTGCCGTACGACTACAGCCTGAAGGACGGCGACCTCGTCTCCCTCGATCTCGCCATCTCTGTGGACGGCTGGGTGGCCGATTCCGCCGTCAGCTTCGTGGTCGGCAAAGACCCGGACCCCGAAGACCTGCGCATCATCAAGTGCACTGAGGAAGCGCTCGCCGCCGCCATCGACGTGGCCAAGCCCGGCAACCGTCTCGGCGACATCTCCAACACCATCGGCGACGTCGCGCGCGAATACGGTACCCGATCAACCTCGAGTTCGGCGGTCACGGCGTGGGCCACATCATGCACGGCGACCCGCACGTGCCGAACGACGGCCGCGCCCACCACGGCTACAAGCTGCGCGAAGGCTGGTCATCGCCATCGAACCGTGGTTCCTCAAGACCACCGACGAGATCTTCCAGGATCCGAAGGACGGCTGGACCCTGCGTGCCTCCGACGGCTCGCGCGGCGCCCACTCCGAGCACACCATCGCCATCACCGAGAACGGCCCGATCGTCTTCACCGATCGCACCAACCTCTGATCGGCGTTTGGCGTATGTAGGTGCCTGATTGGCCTGTGATGGGCGATCAGCGTCTCATTAGCCGTCCGTCTGTTCGCGGTTTTCCCGCGAATTCGAGACGTAACAAGCCGAAGTGCGTTTGCTTTGAT